>MDTG01333565.1_pt1 | contig 14451 bp, 24 predicted proteins | sample 811421 | NCBI WGS metagenome assembly MDTG01 (sample SAMN05326645, study PRJNA326480) | marine metagenome | isolation source: seawater | place: Pacific Ocean: South East | collected 2011
ATAGGAGATTATAATGGCTAGACGTAAAAACACAAAAAGAATTGACCCTCGTTACTTTTTAAACGAGACAACATATAGAGACGAGCTTGAAGAGCAAGGTAGTTTCACTACCAATATGCCCAAGGATATACCAAGCACAGCAGATGTTATGGGAAGAATGACTCCTGACCCCGGTGGAGTACCTGAAAAATATGAAGAGCTTTACAAGACTTTAACTTCGGCACCATACAATAGCGATCCTAAAGAGACGCAGCAAAAAATTAAAGCTTGCTCTGACGAAGCACTCCGCGGTGATTTAGATGGCGACTTTGTAAAGTGTATGTATCGTAAAGACACCTCTTCTATCTATGCTATGCAAGATTTAGGAATGATTCCACAACAAAAAGGTCGCTAAAAGTGAAAAAACTATTTGAAAATTGGAACAACTATTTAAACGAGCGCGGCAATCCTAGTGAAAGCCGCTTTCGTGAAGCTGTTGTTGATTTTATAGTTGGACAAATGAAGACAATGGGTATGAATCCGGGCGAACCCAAGGACAGAGACAGAATTCAAAAAGAAACACACAATATTGTTGATTTGGCTATCGAACAACTTGGATTAGCGCAAGAAAGGGCTTCACTAAATGAAGTCTCTGTTATAAAAGAAGACATGGGGCGCGAAATTTTAATTCCCGGCTATGGTAGTTTGACTGTTGACCAAGCAAGAAGAAAGCTTGCTAGATTAATTATGGCTGCAGCAGAGGATGCTCAAAAAGATCCTCCCGTATTTAGATACCTTGATGATGGTGTTATTCAGGCCATACATCAAGCATTAAAGGATAACAAAGAACAATGAATTTATTAAGAAGATTTTGGAATTGGTTTACAACCCCCAACACAGACCCTTGTTGCGATGCGCCACAAGATTGCTGTGATAATGATGAGTGCGATGATGATTGTTGCGAAGGTGAGTGTTGCGACGAACCCGAAGAACAATTATCAGTGCAAGAATTATTTATTGAAGTTTGTGCTGATTTAGGCATTGGGCAGAAAATTTTAGATAGCACTGATGCCGTATCAAAGTTTGAAGAGTGGTACACTGGCGAAGCTAATAAGCAAAGTGTCTTAGACTCTATTAAAGATTTTGCAGATTCTGATGGCGTAATTAATGTTAAGTTTCAACAGCCTCTCAGATTAGCGGGGATAGTAAAATGAAGATAACCAAACAAAGACTTTTAGAAATCATCAAAGAAGAAATATCTTCTGATCCAGCATTAAGAAACGCAATTGAAAAATTGTCTAATAAAATTGATAATTTAGATGTTAGTATTGATTATTTGGCGTCTGCAATCACCGGTGAGGATGCTTTGTCTATTGGATTGTCACAGAAAGCACTTGGAAGATTGCGAAAGGCTCCAACTGTAAGTGTTGGTAAACCAGATGTATCGGAGAGCAATGATGAAGATTAATGAAAAAAAGATGTACAAGCTTATTATTAAAGAAGTTTTTAGTGAATATAATTTATCTGAAGACAAGGCCGATGATTTACTAGCATATATAAAAGGTGGCCCTAAGCCAGATTGGATGGATGACGATGAACGTGAAGTACCAAAGCCTCCAGAAGTACCGGGGTCTAAAAAACAAGCAGCCGACGACACAATGCCACTCCCTAAAAAAGAATTGCTTCCCGTGGAAGATCAGATTGCCGCTTTAGTTCAAGGCATGCCGCCCGAAGAGGTGGCAGATATTTTTCAAGCCGTGTTTGAAAGAATTCCCGGCGTTGAGATGCAAGACGAAGAGCCACCCGAAACTTTATATTCACCCGGCGCCGAAGGCCGACCACAGGTAGGATTTAAAGAAGAATTAATTCGAATTATTAAAAGCGAATTGAAAAGTATGACTGAGGCTAAAAAAAAAGAGAATTGCTTCACTAAAGGGAAATACGAGACTTTTAAAGGCAAAGCCAAATGTATTCAGAGAACCAAAGGTTTAGATACAAAAAATGCAAATGCCTACGTCGCTAAAGTATTAAGAGACATGGGTGAAATAGACTAGAGGTATATCATGCAGAAAGCACAGGCATTTTTAGATACATGGTTAGCTAAATTAACTTCAAGAAAATTGATGGTTTGGCTAACAGCTACTGCAATGACATTAGCCGGTCAAGTTACTAGTGAAGATTGGGTAATTATTTCTGCGATTTACATCGGTGGTCAGACTGTTATTGATGGTATCGCAAGATTGCGGGGCTACAATGATTAGAAATACAATAATTAATTTTGTATTTACAAATTGGAAATCTATTTTATTGATTGTTTTTTTTATAATAATCGCTGCAAAAAATCGATACGATTACCTATCAATGCAGAAAGCATATCAAACACAAGTTGACTCTCACAAAGCTCAGATCGACGGCCTCAAAGAAATTCATAAACAAGAAATTAGAAAAAAACAATTGCTGATGGAAAGTCATTTAGAATCTATCGCTGCAATCGAAGAAGATTATGAAGATGCTCTTGAAATGATTGAGCAACTTAGAGAAGATAAAAAAGGTAAATACAAAAACAAATTTAATCAAGATAGAGAACAACTAATTAAAGATATAGAATTAAAATTTGGTATTGAATATGTTCCTTAAACTTTTTTTATTGTTGACAATGACGGCCAATGCAACGGATACTGGTCACTTTACTTTTTTAGAATATAAAGCACCAGCGCCTTATGAGGGTGTATTATTTAATGATACTGCATTGGCCAAAATTTTGTCTGATTACGATATGGTCAAATACTCATGCGATATTAGAACTGATTATGAAATTAAGGTTTTAACTGAAGAATACGAATATAAGTTGGAAAACCTAAAGATAGAACACGAAGCCTTAACAGATGAATACGATTTGTTTATAATACAGAAAGACAAAGAAATAGACTTACTAGCTGGTGCATTAAGAAAGACATCACCTAGATATAAGTGGCTGTACTTTACAGGCGGTGTCATACTAGGTGGCTTAGGTTACTACGCACTAGATAAGGAACTATCAAAATGAAACATGCAAATTTGCCACATCACTTTTATGTTTGGGTTAAAAATTCTTACTTAGGGCCCAATATGCCTAGCGGCTACACATACGCACTTTGGCACGGAATTCACTCTAGAGAAGGCCAGATACCCATGGCTCATGTATTGCTAGAAACTGGTGCTCACTGGTCTGGGTTACCTCTTCATGCTATGTCAGATTTTCATGGCCCTGAAACTTGGGAAGAAAAACCTTATTTAGATTTGTGCCCATGGGCAGCTATGGGTCCAGATATTGAAGCTTATGGGGCTAAATATCTTGAGGGTTTAGAAGTAGAATTATTCAGATTTGGATGGAAAGGTAGACATACTGGCATTATGATAGATTGGAACAATGGGTTTGATAGGTATCCTCAAGAACATAAACCGCTTAATTTGATATCTTTGGATGATGGCCAGTTTGCTCTACAGCCCAATAACTATTGTAGATTTAGGGACGATCATCTTGTTAACAAAGAAACATTTATGCAAACAAAAAATTACCGCCGCGGCGAAGATGTTTGGTGGGGTGTATGAGTAAAGACAAGCTCAATAAATTAGCGGCTTATGAAAAAGCAATTGCTGAAAAATATGGAGAAGAAGCTGTCGCAAACCCTAAGTCAAATTGGAACGAAGAAAAAGAAAAAGTTTATCTTGAAGAGATGAAAGATTTTTATAACAAACAAAACAAAAACTTAGACGGTTATGAGAAAGTTGATTTAAATGGTATAAAGGTATCAAAAAAACTACTTAATAGAGAATCTTTAAAAAGTTGTTCTGTCTGCGGGACTTTTCCAAAGAAATCAATGGACGATGTTTGCCTGATAAAATTTAATACTTGCAATTCTTGCTATATCAAATTTATTGAAGGTAGAGAAAAAAGATGGCACGAAGGATGGCGACCAGATGAAAATTTCAAAAAATCAAATTAAAGAATTGATTCTTAATGTAATATCCGAGCAAGAGGTTGATGCAGCCGGCTCTCCTGTTCTTAAGACCGGTTCTAAGTCTACCAGTCAGCGTGCTTCTGATGCAGTAAAAAGAATTAAATCTGCTGGTGACGAATTAACAAATACAGAAAAGAACTTAGTCGACCAATTTGAAAAGTTTCTTTCAGATTTAGCCGCTACACCGGGTGTTGATTTAATGAGAAACCGCACTTTACTTCAAAAAGTTATTGTCTTATTGCAAAAAGCAACTGTGTCACAAAGACAACAACAACCACAAAATGAACAAATTGATGAAGCATGCGGTGATCAACAGCCACATATGCAATCTCATTGTGCTGATGATCATGAAGCTTCTATGGCTAAGGCCCAACTATACAGACTGCATAAATACTCCACAGTATTACAAGAATTAATACACGAAGGAGATGAACTTGAAGGCTGGGTACAAGCAAAGATTACTAAGGCAGCAGACTATATTGAGTCTGTAAAGCACTATTTAGAATATGAAAAATTAAAGGAACACTAAAATGGCAACAGTATATGAAATCGTTCAAGGTCTATCACAAGCAGCAGCTAATGCTTATGATGGCGCTTTAGATGAAAACGGAGAACCACTTAAGGCTGGTCTTCAGAGAGAGGATGGCGATCCAATTCTGGATAAGAGAATTATGGATGGATTCAATGTTAAATTTTATGGCAACATGATGTGTATTGGGTACCACTCGGAAGTGCAGTTAAAAGAAGTATATGCAAATGGATTTGAATCTGACGTAGAAAAAAGAATTTCTGACATTGCTTCGTTCCTTAAGAAAGAATATAAAAAGTTAACAGGCAATTCTGTGACCTTGACCAAAGAAGGCGAGGTAGATGTTAGAGTAGAAAATTCTTCCAGAGTTCGTTCTTGGGTTATGGCTAAGTTACATTATAAAGTTTCTGGGCTTGAAGAAGAAATGAATGTTGAAACTGGCTCAAAAGCGCCAACTGCTTATTGGCAAGACTTTCTTTCTCAAGGTGGCTGGACTGGTGACGGCGGTAAGCGTCCCAATAATGATACTAGAAAAAAGTAATTTAAAAATGTATGAGTTTTCAATTAGATAAAAAAAAGCAAGTTAAAGAAATATTAAAATGCGGGAGAGATCCCGCATATTTTCTTAAAAACTATGCAAGAATATCACACCCAATGCATGGGCTAATTCCATTTGATACTTATGAATTCCAAGATGATTTATTAAAAGATTTTAATGATTATCGATTTAATGTTATTTTGAAAGCAAGACAACTTGGAATATCCACAATAACTGCTGGCTATGTCGTGTGGATGATGCTTTTTCACCGCGATAAGTCTATACTTGTTATGGCTACAAAATTTGCTACAGCAGGTAACTTAGTTAAAAAAGTCAAGAGCATTATGAGAAATTTGCCAGACTGGATTAAGATTGCAGAAATCTCAGTCGATAACAGAACTTCTTTTGAATTATCTAATGGTTCATCTATCAAAGCAGCTTCTACTTCGGGTGATGCTGGCCGTTCTGAAGCGCTGTCACTTTTAGTGTTGGATGAGGCTGCACACATCGAAGGGTTAGAAGAGTTGTGGACTGGCCTCTATCCTACGCTATCCACAGGTGGTCGTTGTATTGCGTTGTCAACTCCAAATGGTGTCGGTAACTGGTTTCACAAAACATGTGCTGATGCCGAATCAGGGGGTAATAATTTCAACATCACAACCCTGCCATGGGATGTTCACCCTGACCGTGATGAAGAGTGGTATAAAAAAGAAACTAAAAATATGTCTAAGAGACAAATTGCCCAAGAGCTTGAATGTAACTTCAATACTTCTGGTGAAACTGTTATTGACCCTGAAGACATGGAATGGCTGTTGAAGAATGTAGCGGAGCCAAAGTATAGAACTGGATTTGACCGTAATTTTTGGATTTGGGAAGAATTTGATCCTGAATGTAATTATTTAATGGTTGCTGATGTTGCAAGAGGTGATGGTGCTGATAACTCGGCATTTCATATAATTAAACTAGAGACACTTCAGATAGTAGGCGAATACCAAGGTAAGCCAACTTTAGATATGTATGCCAATATGTTAAACCAAGTTGGCAGGGAGTTTGGCAATGCTATGCTTGTAGTCGAAAATAATAATATTGGCTATTCAGTGCTAGATAAACTGACTGAGCACGCATATCCAAATTTATATTTCTCAGTGAAATCAACACATCAATACATCGAGCAGTATCAGGCAGAATACACAAACTCAGCAGTGCCGGGTTTTACCACTACGATGAAGACTAGGCCTCTTATCGTTGCGAAATTAGAAGAGTTTATCAGAAATAAACTAATTACGGTATATTCTTCTCGTACAATTAACGAGATGAAAACTTTTATTTGGAGAAACGGTAAGCCTCAAGCCATGAAGGGCTATAACGATGACCTTATAATGTCATTGGCAATAGCATGTTGGGTTAGAGACACAGCAATACAATCAAACGCTAGAGATTTAAATTATCAGAAAGCTTTTGTTGATGCAATTTACACAAGTAGAACAACAATGAATACACAAATTAAAGGTCAAGAAGGCTACAAAAAAGATAACATTCTTGATAAAATAAGTGAAGCTAAAAAAACATATGAAGAATTCATGTGGATTATAAAGTGAGATTTTAAATGGCACCAAGAAACCCAAAACAAGGAAGAAACCCAATAAACCGACAGTCAGACTTATTTAAGGCTCTGACTAGATTATTTTCGGGACCTATCATTAACTACCGCTCTCAGTCTGGTAGAAAAATTAGAAGACAACATTTAGATAAGTTTTCTTCAAGATTCAGAAACCCTTCTGGACAACAATTTAAAAAGCAAAGCTATAACCCTTTAGATAATATTGCGGCTAATGCAATTGCAAACCAAAGGAGATCAGAACGTTATGTTGATTTTGATCAAATGGAATACATGCCCGAGATTGCATCGTCACTGGACATATATGCAGATGAGATGACAACGTTTTCTGATCTGCGTCCAATGCTAAACATCAAATGTACAAACGAAGAAATCAAAGCTGTGTTAGATCTTCTTTACAGAAACGTTTTAAATATTGAATATAATTTATTTGGATGGTGTCGGACACTGTGTAAATACGGAGACTTTGTTTTGTATTTAGACATTGATGATAAGCACGGTGTTCAATCTGTTATTTCATTACCAATGCAGGAAGTTGAAAGACTCGAAGGCTTAGACGCAACAAACCCAAATTATATTCAATACCAATGGAATTCTGCCGGGATGACTTTTGAAAATTGGCAAATTGCACATTTTAGAGTTTTAGGTAACGACAAATATAATCCATATGGCTCTTCAGTACTAGAGGCCGCTAGAAGAATCTGGCGCCAACTTACTTTAATGGAAGACGCTATGATGGCGTATCGTGTCATTCGTTCATCTGAACGTCGCGTTTTCAAGATTGATGTAGGCGCAATACCACCGCAAGATGTTGAACAGTATATGCAAAAGGTTGTTACTCAACTTAAGAGACACACTATCGTTGATCCAGATTCTGGTAGAGTAGACTTACGATATAACCCAATGTCAATTGAAGAAGATTATTTCTTACCAGTTCGTGCCGGCTCTGCAACAGACATTGTTTCTCTCGCCGGCGCTCAAAATATTACAGCAATCGATGATATCAAGTATCTACGCGACAAGTTATTTTCAGCACTGAAAATTCCACAATCTTATTTAACGATGGGCGAGGGTGCTACCGAAGACAAAACAACTTTAGCACAAAAAGACATTCGATTTGCCAGAACTATTCAGAGATTACAACGCACAGTCATCCACGAACTAGAAAAGATTGGAATTATCCATCTTTATACTCTTGGTTTCCGCGGCGACGACTTGATTAACTTTAAACTTTCTTTAAATAATCCATCTAAGATTGCCGAAATGCAAGAAATTGAGCATTGGAAAACTAAGTTTGATATTGCTGCAGCCGCAACTGAAGGGTATTTCTCACGCAGATGGGTTACAGAAAACATTTTTGGTATGTCTCATGAAGAATTTGTACGTAATCAACGTGAAATGTTCTATGATAGAAAACAAGATGCTAATCTTCAACAAGTCGCTGAGCAAGCTGCAGCAGGAGAAACAGGTGGTCTTGGCGGCGACTTGGGTGGCGACTTAGGCGGTGACTTGGGTGGCGATCTTGATGCTGGCTTGGGTGACGATCTTGAAGGCGCATTGGATACTGGCGATGCAGAAGCAGGAGCAGAAGAACCAGCTGGCGGAGAAGATGATTCAGCATTACTGACAGCCCCGCCGGGCTCTAGATTTGCGCCCCGCGTAACACCCCGCTCAAAAGGCAAGGTTTATAATCCTAAGAGAGTAGATCGACGTGATGCTGGTGCTCGCCGACGTTCAAATCAATCACAATATAATTCTGAAAAGACAAAAAGTACACCTAGAAATGTATTTCCCGGCTATGCCGATGGCCTAAAAAGCCTCGGAAAAGGATTTGTACCCACTTCAGAAAGTATTTATCCAAGTGAGGAACCTACTTACTCATTGAGTGAGCAACAAGAGGAAGACAATTTAATTTCAATTAATGAATCTATGAGGTCTTTGGTTGAAGAATTAGAATTAAAAGATAAGAATCTTATGACGGAGCAAAAAAATGAAAATTAAACATAATAAGAAAAGAAATACCGCGTTTGTTTATGAAGCACTTATCAAAGAAGCCACAGAAGCAATTGTAAAAAATGATTTAGAAAAAAAACAAAAGATTGTTAAGATTATAAAAAACTACTTTGCACCATTTTCTGAATTAAAAAGAGATTTAGATTGTTACCGCTCGTTATATGAGACACGTGGTCTAGATTCTGAAACAAGTGAAAAGATTATTAAAGAAGCAAAATTATCTAAGATGCTTATCGACCCAGCTAATTTATTTAAACAACAAACAAGTTTGATAAACGATATCAATAAAGACTTATCTCCTGATATATTTAATAACTTCGTTCCAAATTACAAAACTTTAGCAACTATATTTCAAATGTTTAATGGCTCCAATCCTAAACAACAAATTATGCTTGAATCTCAACTTACTGATTTTATGTCAACCGCCGAAGAAGAAGTAGAGGAAATGGTGCCAATTGATAATATTGTTTACAATTCGTTTGTTAAGAAGTTCAATGAAAAGTATGGCGACAGTTTATTAAAAGAACAAAAAGAGCTATTGATGCATTATATTACTTCGTTTGTCGACAATTCTCTCGAATTGAAGATTTTCTTGAACGAAGAAATTGGAAGACTTAAAGTTAAATTACAAGAAGCAAAAACAACTGATGAAATTAAATCGGATGCATCCATGATTAATAAAACTGATAGTGTCATTTCCAAGCTTGATAATTATTCTAAAGAAATTGTAAGCGAGTCATTGCTATTGACTGTTCTCAAGACTCAAAAATTAGTTAAGGAAATTTACTCAGATGTCAGTTCTAGTTAGATTAATACCAAAAAACGAGCCAATTAAAATTAAAGTAGGCGATGCTGCAAGAAAGCCACTACCAACAATTAGGCTTGAATTAAAAATTAGAAAAAGCCTTAGCGGTGACTTAATGATTTTTGACCATGCTGATATCGATATTGTGTTGTCTTCTAAAACCAACAAGGTGACTGCTTTTCCGAAAGAGACTATGACAGATATGGTTTACGGTGCGCAAAATAGATTGTTTGCCTTTCTTAGAAAAAAGGGCATTATTATTGCTGAATCAATTCAAGCTGGATCTTTTTATGGAGCTTTAGAAGGCTCTATTGAAGAATCTTATGATGATAAAATTAATTCTACAAAAATGACACTATTGAATATTTCTAAATTTATTGAAGAAGAACGCCCTTACTTTGAGAACTTTGAGGCTCATGTTGCCGGCGTGGAAGATAATCTTTTAGAACCAGACAAAGCCGACTCCACAGAATTGGGTGAGGTTCCAGAAAAAGTTAAGCAAGGGTCTATTCGCCCGGGCTACTTACGAGATCCTTATTCGTTCTCGTATATGTTTACAATGTGATTATGGAAACTATATTTGAAAATTGGAGTAAGTTTCTTGATGAGCAAAATAACTCTGAAGAACAAGAAACAATAGAGAAGATAAAAGATGACTCAGAAGAAGCTACTGATTTAATCAAGAAAGCAGCTTCTGCTAACAGTGATCAGTTGCAAGCATTGCTTCAAAGCCTCTTAAAAGATCCAGAGATTTCAGCGACGGTAAAAGCACTTAAAGGCGCAGCACTTGAAGAAAACATTAGTGAAGGGGCACTTGCAGATAAAATGCTGCAAACATATATCCAAGGAGATATTGCGGTACAAAAATTTTTTAGTACACCTGCAGGACAAAAAGTGGCAAAATATGGCGGTCCTGTATTGGCGATGGCTTTGCTAGCATTGAAAATTCAAGACCCCCCGGCTGAAGCTGCTGATCTAAAGGCTATGATGAAGCTAGCTAGCCAAGGTTCACTAGAAGGGGGACTGGCTGCTGATTCAATTGCCACAGTCCTTGACGATAATTAATTAGGAGTTAAATTGGAATTATTAACATTTATATTGTGTGCTTACGGACTTACACAAATTATAGTATATGGCAAGATTTTTAGTAATATAAGACCAAAAAAAGGAAGGGCTGGCGAATTATTTAATTGCCCTATGTGCATGGGATTCCATGTGGGTTGGTTTTTAATGCTACTTTCTCCATTTACAGAACTATTTAGCTATGACGTAACTGTAGCAAATTTCTTTCTTTTAGGATGGTTGTCTTCTGGCACGTCATATGTATTCAACATGATTTTTGGAGATGAGGGAATAAAATATGAACACAAACACACTGACAAAAACAACTGCCACTTGGACAAACAAGTGGATGCTTCAGCCAGTTCGACGTTGCTGTAAAGGATCTTAGCTATGGGTCAAGTACTTTTAAGAGAATACTACGAACTATGCGATGGTGGTGTTTGCCAAGACTTATTAACAGAAGCTGAAAAGAAATTTGTTTCTGAAGGCGGCATGATTCTTTCTGGAATTATGCAAAAAGCTGACACTAGAAATGGAAACGGTAGAGTCTACCCGGCTAAAGTATTAATGAGGGAAGTAGAAACATACAAGAAGCTCGTAAAAGAAAGAAGAGCGCTTGGCGAGCTTGATCATCCAGATGATTCGGTAATTAATCTTAAAAATGCTTCACATATGGTGACAGATATATGGACTGAAGGAACCGATGTATTGGGCAAGGTACAGGTTCTTAATACGCCATCTGGAAATATACTTAGGTCACTAGTCGAATCTGGTGTTAAATTGGGTATATCTTCTAGGGGCATGGGCTCTGTATCTGAAAATAATGGCGCTACAATGGTTGAAGACGATTTTCAACTTATTTGCTTTGACTTTGTTTCTGAACCATCGACCCCGGGCGCTTTTATGATGAAAGAGGCAAAAGATTTAAGTACCCCAAATATTTTTACAAAAGCCGACAAAATCAATAGGCTTTTAAACGAGGTTTTAAATGAAAAAAAATGAATTGAAAGTTTTACTTAAGCCCTTGATAAAAGAATGTATTAGCGAAGTTCTTTTAGAAGAGGGCATTCTTTCTAATGTAGTATCAGAAGTTGTTTCTGGTTTGCAAAGCAACGTTGTTGTTGAAAGTCCCGTAAGACAAACTACTGCTCCTGTTATGTCTGAGCAACAAAAAAATAAAATTAATGAACAACGTCAAAAGTTAATGAGTGCAATTGGTGCTGATGCTTATAATGGTGTTGATTTATTTGAAGACACGGAACCTTTATCATCTCGCGAAGCTTCCGGTACCTCTGCTGGTTCAGTTGATTTAGGGAATTCAAGTGACTCAGGTGTTGATATTAGTTCCCTAGTTGGAAATGCCTCACAAATATGGCAGGCGATGAAATAAGGATATATGATGAATAAAAGACGCAGCGCGAATGTGCTTGTGACATCTAGAGAGTGTCGCGGAAATCACGAAAGAATGATCAGGAGATTTATTAAGAAATGCAAGAAAGAAAGAATTGTTGAATTATATAGAGAGAAGAGCAGATATAAAAAACCATCCGTCGCAAAGAAAGAAAAACATATTCGTGCTTTGCGCGATAAAGCAAGAAGAGAATTAAAAAGAAAGAGGGCGCAAGAAAAACGCCAAAGAAAAAAATAAAGACTATTTACAATGAACACATTATATTTTGGAGATTTTAGAAATGGCTAATTATAATCCGGCCGGCTGGAAAAACGCCGATGTAGGAATTAATCACACCCCCGCCTACCAAGTTAGTGGCCGGCCATATGCAACAGGGAGTTGTATGCTAGGCAAGGATGGCTTTGTGGAAATAGAGTTTCCACTTGTTACAAGGTGGTTTCAGATTATTAACAGAGGCCCCCACCAATTACGAGTTGCATTTTCTCATGAAGGCCTTAATATAGCTAACACTGGAAGTGAGAACTATTATTTTGTAGTGCAGCCTAGCGGCTCTGGCGGCACCGGCGGCAATCTCAGTTTTGGCCACACCCCCTGCTTTGAAATGAAAGTAGATAGGTTATTCGTTTCAAACAATAGTGATGGCGCCACTGAAGCTGGTAATGAGCTTTTTGATGTGGTAGCAGGACTTACCTCAATTGCTAGTGGAAAGACCGCAAATAACTTTACCGGCTCATACGAAGGAGTTTAATAGTCTATGGCTTCAGGATGGGCATTTGTAGATTGCACCGATAGTGGTGGTGGTCAGGCAGCAGGGCCAACTGGCTCTGTTCAGTTTTTGACTGGCGCTAATGCCACTAGTGGCTCTACTAATCTTTTATACCATACTGCAAGCGCCGGCGGGCTTCCTGTTAGTACGCTAGTTTTATCTGGAACATTAATTGTCACCGGGAATATTAGTGCAAGTAGCTATACAATTAAAAACATTTCAGAGATCGATGGTACTGGATCTACGTTCTTCGGTGATACAGCAGACGACATACATGTCAGAACTGGCAGTTTGGCTTTAATGGGTGGCGGAGCAGCCACCTTGCCTTATTTCATAGCAAATACAGCTGCAGGTAGTTTACCGGCAAGAGTCCGCGTGCAAAGTGCATCTATACAGATGCATTATAGTGCAGCCTTAGCGCATACAACATCTGTAGCAACAACGTGCACAATTGTTGGTGTACGCCGTACTGGTGAAGCAAGATTAGTATTGCCAAACGCAAATTCGTGGGGTTCTAAAGGCGGCGCTTTAATGACAATTAAAGACGAAGTTGTATATAGAACCGGCTCAATCACTATAGTTCCAACTGGCTGCACTATTGACGGCGAAGCTTCGTATGAATTGTCAGGAACAATGCCGGCAATTAACTTGTATTCAAATGGTACGAATTGGTTTGTCTATTAATATTTGTATTCTCTAATTAAACATGGGAGACAATGTTGAATGGCGCGTAACAATTTATCGGGAACCGTAATTGCGCCGGCCTATTTTGGGCCCGGTATATCAGAGGGAACAAATATTCTCTCAGGGAATCTTAGCACATCTGATGCAGCTAATGTCATTAATGTTCCTCGCGTATCAAATGCTACCGACAATTCAATTGTAACTAATGTTGGTGGTGATGCGAATAATTTAACTTGTGAATCGAACCTAAAGTTTGATGGTGGTACTAACACATTAAGCGTAACTGGTCATGTTACTGCCAGCATCAGCATGTCTTCATCTTTCTTTTACGGAGATGGTAGATTTTTAACAGGCATCTCAGCCAGCGGCGGCGGTGGCATATTTACAGAATTAGCTGCTAATAGAGCTTTCACAACTAGTAGTATTTCAGTTGGTGCCAATACAAGTCCGTCAAGTACTTTGTCAGTTGTGGGTTCTTCGTTTTTAAGTGGCGCTGTCATACATAAAAGACACGCTACAACTGCAAATTACTTAGTTACAATTACAGATTACTACGTCGGTGTTGATTCTACATCTAATACTGTTTTACTTACATTACCAACCGCCAGTACAACCACTGAAGGCCAAACTTTTGTTATCAAAGATGAAGCCGGAAACGCTAACAATAACAATATAACGATCTCTTGCAGTGTCGGCGGCGATAAAATCGACGGTCAAAATTTTATTGTTTTGGAGTCACCCCGCGCATCAGTTCAGCTTTATTGTGATGGGGCAGCAAAATACTTTATCTGCTAAGATTTTAGGCTTCAAAACGAACTAATTATAGATGACGCAAAGCTTGCTTTGTGTTGTGTTGTATGAGTTTATATCATACAATGAAACCATATTATAAAACTATAAATGGAGGGTTTTTAAAACATGGCTTACAAATTTCAATTAGACGATGCGATTTTAAGTGGATCGTTAGCTCAAGAAGGTAACATTGACATTATTGACAGTGGCGTACTTCAATTGGCTGGCAGCACTGCTATTGATGCATCCAAAA
>MDTG01068890.1_pt1 | contig 14450 bp, 6 predicted proteins | sample 811421 | NCBI WGS metagenome assembly MDTG01 (sample SAMN05326645, study PRJNA326480) | marine metagenome | isolation source: seawater | place: Pacific Ocean: South East | collected 2011
AACTGCTCGGACGAGATATAAATGAAACTGGTGATAATACCAACAGCCGAGATACCAACAACAAAGAGGAAGAAGAAGAAGAAGAAGAAGATCACATCGGTAGTGCCGTTCGCCGCGCTCGTGCCGCCGGCGCCGCGCTTAAATCTATCTCTTCTTCCTTTAGTAAAAACAGAAACGTACTGGCTGGGTGTGAATCGCACATCGTCGCGTTAAAAGATATTGTCACGCTCCCTCTGGTCAACGCTGACCTTTTCAAAAAGTGTGGCATCGCGCCACCTCGAGGTGCTTTGCTTTGGGGTCCACCCGGGACTGGTAAGACGCTTTTGGCTCGACACGCGGCTGAACTTTCAAACGCGACTCTTTTTGTCATTGACGGGCCGGAGCTCGTTGGTTCTGTCGTCGGTGAAACTGAAGAAGCCATTCGCGAAGTCTTTCGCGCGGCGGCAGAATTGAAACCAGCGATTGTCTTGATCGACGAACTCGACGCGTTGTGTCCATCGAGAGGTGAGAATGTACAAAATTCCGGCGGTAGTTCTGGCGGAGGTGGTGAGGAGGCGAATTTGAACACGCGAGCAGTGGCAGCATTGACAGAGATTTTCGATGGTAACGTCGTCAATCTCGACGGTATTGTCGTTTTAGCGACAACGAACAGACCAGACGCCGTTGATGTTGGATTAAGGCGACCAGGGAGGTTCGATCGCGAACTCGAAATAAACACTCCTGACCCTCAACAAAGATTGGAGATTTTGAAATCACACTTGGGAACGATTCGACACGATTTGACGGAGGAGATTATACGCGAAACCGCGTGGACGATGCACGGATTCGTCGGCGCGGATATTGCACAACTCGTTCGAGATGCCGCTTCAAATGCCATGCGTAGGATAATAGTTAAACAACAGAAAAGTGATAATGATATTTCGGGGGCAATGTCCGCCTTACAACTCGGTGAAACCGATGATGCTATCAAATCATCAGTATCGACGAATAGCGTCACGGTTGAAGATTTTATAGTCGCGAAGAATCGAGCTCGGCCTTCGGCTATGAGAGACATCAACGTTGAGATTCCAAACGTCAGTTGGGACGACGTTGGTGGCCAAGACGATACGAAAAGATCGTTGGAAGAACTCGTGGAGTGGGCGGAAACGCATCCGGATGTGATGCAGAAGATTGGTGCGAAACCACCAAACGGTATTTTGTTATACGGACCTCCCGGGTGTTCGAAAACAACTTTAGCGCGCGCCGTTGCTTCACAATCGAAACGAAATTTCTTAGCCGTAAAAGGTCCCGAGTTGTTCTCGAAATATGTCGGAGAATCCGAGAAAGCGGTTAAGATGCTCTTCAAACGCGCCCGAAGCGTCGCACCATCGATAATTTTCATCGACGAGATCGATGGCTTGGCTTCTTCCCGAGGCAGTGAAACGAAATCGGAAGGAAGTTCCGTGTACGATCGTGTCGTGACGCAGTTGTTGCATGAAATGGATGGATTGAACTCTTCTATGAAACAAGAAAAGATTGCTGTCATTGCAGCGACGAACCGCCCAGATTTAATCGACGACGCCTTGCTTCGTCCCGGTCGTTTCGATCGGCTTTTGTTCGTAAGAGCACCCGAGACGAGTAAAGAACGCGTGGAAATCCTCGTGTGCGCTTTTCGTAAAACGCCGTTAGCGCCCGATGTCGATCTAGAACGCATTGGTGACATGACAGAGAAGTTTACCGGCGCAGATTTAGCGAATTTAGTCAGAGAAGCAGCGTTGTGTGCGATTGAAGAGGAAGAGGAAAACGAGCAGGAGATGGAAATCGACGCCGTCTACATGCGACACATAGAAACAGCCATTTCGAGTGGAAGTTGCAAGGCATCTCCAGAACCTTCCAAGGAGATGCTTCAAATGTATAACGCATTCTCTAGAAGTGGTTATCAGAAATAGAATCCTGTTTCGTTATTTGTATTTTACACACTTACTGTACACAGTATTTTTAGCAAATCAAATCTAAATCGTAACACTACTCGTAATCGTATCCAATCTCCTCTCGGATCAAATCGTCGCGCCAACGTGAGAGCAAGTACTCCGTCAAGACACTTCTCTCCGACGACAGTTCTTTATCCCTTGACGAAGCAGACTCGTCTTTTCCGTCCTTTCCCGCGATCTTTTCGTGGACGCCGTTAAAAAGTGCATCGATACTTCCAGTGACAGCAATTTCCATGCCGACAAGTGCAGAAAATACGGCATTGGCTTCATGCGTCGGAATTTTTAAATCGCGAAGTGAATCTCTCACGTGCGTTTTTAACAACAAACTTGTTCTCGGGAGCGGTTCGTTTCCATCTAGTTTGAGCGACGGTGTTCTTGAGCGCGATTTTGGACTGAGAGTATCAAAACTCGAATTACTTGCCGATGGCGATTTTTGTTGTTGCTGGTCCTGTAACTTCTTCGAGTATCGTCGGCCTAACGCGCCCGAACCGAAATCCCAGCTCGAATTCCCGATCGAGTCCGGTTTTGACTTGTGACTGCCCGACATCGTGGAATGAGTCGAACTTCGAGAACTATTCGGGAAGTCATCGTCTGCTTGCTTTTGCGTGCTCGGCGTCGTCGCTGTTTCTTCCGATCCGTTCTCCGAAATTGTCGTCCTGATTTCTGCGTCGTCCCTTTCTCTATTTTCTCCCCCTTCTCCTCCTACCTCCTTTTTTCTATATATTTTCCTGTTTACGGTATCTGTTCGCGGCGGCGAGTGTAACGGCGGCGGTGGTTTCTTTCTCCTCGTTTTGCTCTTTTTCTCCTCTTTCGCCGCGTCTGGCGGTGCCGTGAACTCCAACGCTGAACTCCCTGCCTGCTGTCGAAGCTTTTCTGTAGAATATTCTGCGCCAATCTTTGCTTCCGCAATTACCGTCGACACCTCCTCTCGTTCCTCCGCACTTGCGTTGTTGATTTCGTCGTTACTTGTCTTGTCCCTGATACTACTACTACTACTATTGATGTTGTTACTCGCCGCTTCCGCACCCACCCCACCAACAGCTAGAAACGGATGCTTCAACAAATCCTCAGCTCTCGGCCTTTCCTCCGGGCTCATCTTCAAGCACTGTCTAACGAAATCCCTAAATTCCTCCGAAAAATTATACTGCACACCACCCTCTTCACCTTTTTTATTATACGGCAATTCGGGCGGCGCCGATTGCGGAATCACAAACAACGCCCGCATGGGGTGTAAGTGCGCGTGCGGCACTGATCCGGTCGCGGCTTCAATCGCCGTTATCCCTAAACTCCAAATATCGGCTTTCTCATCGTACCCGTTCGGGCCGCCAAACCCACTGCTACTCGGACTTTGACCTCCTCCTCCTCCACTCGATTGAATTATCTCTGGCGCCATCCAAAACGGCGTCCCGGCAAACGTCTTCCGTCTCGCGCCGATCGTTTGCGTCATCTGCCCAGAGACACCAAAATCAGCCAATCGTACCTCGCCGTTTTCGTTCAATAAAATGTTCGCGCACTTGACGTCTCGATGAATCTTTCCTTCCTCGTGTAAATATTTCAATGCTTTTACCACGTCTCTCAACACCACTCGAACAATTTTCTCATCTAAAGGCGACTCTCGACATAAATCCTGAACGGATCCTCCGCCCATGTATTCCATCGCAATCGCTAAAGTAGTCGTTTTTGGCACCAACCACGAGCCTAGATATTTCGTGACGTGCGGTGAATCGCAATTCGCCAACACGTTAATTTCCCTCTGAATGTCCAACACATCATCTTCGCACTCTTCCAAATCGACTAATTTTATGGCGACTATTTCGTTGTTGTTTAACGTGTCTATTGCTCGATGGACGACGCCGGTCGTGCCTCGACCGACGAGCTCGAGGAGTTGAAAACGATCAACGAGAAGGATTGGTGGTGGCTCATCGGGAGGATTATCTTCCATTGTTTTTTTCGGAACTTTTTTAATGGGACAATTCAGAGGAAAGAGAGAGAGAAAAGAGCAAAAATATGCGCGAGAAAGAAAAATCTGGAGAGAATGTGTTATGTGACTAATTACCTAGGTACAAAACGTTGGCTAAAGAATTTTATTACCAATCGAATCGTTTCAACGTGGACGTGGCTTCGACCAAATCCTTTTGCGTTTTCCTTCTTCGGTAAAAAATCGGACAGTCTCTCGACGTACACAAGACGTCTTGGTGCAACGAACCTTGACATCTTTGACATTGCGTCCATAAACGGTTGAAATCTCTCTCAAGCTCGTTTACCGTGACTAAAGCTTTTTGTAGATGTTTGGATTCGTCTTCGACGCAGTGCTTGCACAAGGCTTTTGATAGTTTTTCGTCCGTTATTGGTGCGCGGCACCCGACGCAAGACGGGCGGACTTTTGCAAAGCGCATGATGCCGCCAGCTAAGGTGGAGGAAGGGGTGGGTAACGCAATCGACCTCGTGTGTTCGCCAGAGAGGAGGACAGAAGCGGCATTTTGGAGAATCGGTTCGAACAAACGCAACAGTGGCTTGGTTAAGAAGGCATCCAAGTAGTGTTTGTGGTCGATGGGTAAGTTGTTGTCCATGGCGTAAATCGGGCACTCGGATTTTTCGTAGCCTTTGGCGTTTTTCGTGGCTTTAATCATGACGTATGCGACACGGTCGCCGACGACTGGAGCAGTCGCCGGGTCACGAAGGAACATGCGCTGCGCCAACTCCGCGTGCGCCGCTTTGACCGCGTATTCGTCAGCAGTTTTCGTTAAACCTTTGGTAATGACCAAAAGCGACAAATCCAACTTGTTCATCAGTAAATCCGAGATGGTGTTTTGAACGTATTTGACCGCACCCGGGATGTCTCTTTCCATGAGAATTTTCGTCAAGCACGTTTCGACGACTTGACGAACTAACAAACAGTTATCGCGCCGCACGGTTTCGATACCTTTCGTGTCCATTTTTGTCCACTTTTCGCTGTTTTCCCAGAGTAAGCCGGCGTATCTTTTCTTGGAGATCAACAAATACGGCCAGTAACACTTTTCAAATTCTAATTTGATGGGTTTTGTAAACGTCGCAGAGACGTAATCGGCAGCTTCTAAACCGTACTCCATGCTTGTTTTCAACTCCTTGCAGTTAAATTTAATCATCACGGAATCGGTATCACCATATATGACTTCGGCGTCGCCTTCGTACCCGTTGGCGGTGGTGTATTTTTCTTCCACCAATTTCTTCGTGTGGTCAATCATCTGACGACCATACGCGGTCGTCGAGGCGGAAATCTCCAAACACGGAAGCTGACCAACCGTTGCACCGGTAAAGCCGTACACGGAGTTGGCAGATATTTTCAACGCCAACTGGCGACCGTCTAAAACCGCGCGTTCTAAAGGATCCGTCGCGTTTTTCAAATCCTGTTTCGCTCTCTTCCGCGCCGATAAGAGTTCCTCTAAAATTTCCGGAAGGATACCTTTGAATTGCGTTGATTTGACAAAGACGTCCCCAGTTGGCGCTTTTGTGTACGATTCCGGCGGTAAATCTGACAAGTCTTGTTGTTTGACCAACGTGCAGTAGCACAAATTGTGTGCCATCATGATGGATGGGTACAGAGACGCAAAATCGAGCGTCGCAATCGGGAGTTCGTAATACCCAGCTTTCGCATCCAAAACGGTCGCACCTTCGTACGCGACTTCACCTTCTAACTGCGCATTCGGACCATTCCCTCTGTCTCTTCTCGCTGGGATGATCAATCCGCGTTGTCTGGCTTTTCGCAACAGCTGCGACATGACTTTAATCGATTGGCCTCTAGCCAACAAGAACGACAACGGGACGCCAGTGACTCTGGACATTTCGATGTAGTTGTATGTATACATTAGCTTATCCAACAAACGTTGCGGCAAATACGTATCCTTCAAACAATACACCGCTAAACGTCTTCTCGTTTCTGCGGTTCCGGCTTGTAACTCGGAAATCGCCGAGTGATGCACGTCTTCTTTCTGCTCGCCTAAGAAATGCGAGGACACCGAGTTCAAAGAGTAACTCGAAAGTTTATAGTCTCTTTGAATCGCTTGCAGCATATCGAATTGAACTCTCCCTTCGATTGTAATTTCTTTAGACTCTCTCGTCCCATAAGCTTTGGAACTAAACGTCGTATCTTTAATCGTCAATTGTTTTCCGATGATTCTTCCCCAATAAGGAAAATCTTGCACGCCTAACGTTTTCGCGCGTTGGATGAGATACGGAAAATCGAAATTGACAATGTTATAGCCAATGAGCATGTCCGGATCGACTGCGCGCATGAACTTGCCCCAATCTCTTAATAACTCCCTCTCGTCGCTGAATGATTTCACCTCCGCGCCGACGATCGGCGCGCATGTGTTCAGCGTCCAAATTGCTTTGATAATCGGTGAATCCGAGCCTTGTTCGGTGACGAGCGTGGCGATTTGAATCACCGGATCCTGTTCAGCATCAGGGAAGAATCCTTTTCTTCCAGCGCACTCGATATCGACGGACAAAATTCTAAACGGTGCCAACTTTGAATATTTTCCTTCCGCGGCGTGCGAGATGAACCGATCAAACATGACGTCACACTCGATTTGGCAGTAGCTCGCTTTCCTTTGCTGGGGACGCACTCGGTAATTTTTCGCCGGCAACTCCAACCAGTTCCCTCCAACGACTGCCCTGTCTACCATAAACCTCAACGTGTATAAAACGTTACTCTCAAACGTTGGGAACGTTAACGCGCTTTGGTGCAACGCGTCCACGTGTATCCCGTTTTCTAAAATCCCTCTGGCTTGTGACACTTGCGTCGGCAACATCATGATGACGCGTAAAAAGCGTCCTTTCTTCCCATTCGGTTGGAAATTCATCAAAGACTGTTTATCTAAAATCAGATGCGCGTCCAACGCAAAATTTCTAGCCGTGTTTGACGACCGTTGGTGCGCCATCATCTGTGAATTCAAAGACATTAAAAACGCCGGAATGTGTTGCTCGGTAAACGTTTCCGGCACCGCGCAGTAAAAATACGGGTTGAAACCGTGCACGTGCACGCACACCGAGTGCCCATCTTCAGTCACGCCAAACATTCGCAAAATCGCTGCCTGACCTTTAGACCGTCTCTCTTGGCCGAGCATCTCGTGTGGTTGGCCTATGATGTAATCGATGTCCAACTGCTGGAACACTGAGAGAGGACGATGTGGTTACATATTTGAAAAATCACGCACGGCGAAACAAAAAAGAAAAAGAGAACACGAAAACGTACGTATGGAATCCGTTTGACTGTCGACCGGTTTCGCCAGCGGCTTCCGATTCCAGCTCTTCTTCTCCGATTCCGTAACCTTGACGTCATCGGATACGTTCCCGACGTCTTGCACGTACACCTCTTCCTCTAAAATTTCTTCCGTGTTGTGCGCGAAATCTTGGAAATCGAGATTTTGCGTCTCGCCATCGTCCTCGTCCTCTTCTCTCAACTTCTTCGCGTTGTCTGGGAGTTCGCCTTCGCCGCCGCCTCGCTTATTCGTCCTATTCGTCTCGTCGTTCATGACGACGCGGTATGATGTTGTTCGGCTTTTGGACGAGCGACGGGCGCTTTTTATCGAGAGAGAGACGCACAAAAGACGACGACGACTTTCTCTCGTCTCTCTCTTGGGGAATACCACAAAACTCTTTCTTTTTTTTGAATTTTTTTGTTTAGGGTTTTCAGGACGTTTATTAGGGTATAGTATAGAAAAAGAGGGAGAGGAGGAGGATCGAGATATTTCTGCAGTTGAAAAAAATATCTGCGTTCGTGCGACGAAAAAAAAGGGCACACGCGCACGTTTTGGTCTTTTCGTCTCCTCTAAAGACTCTGGGGAAAAGGATGATTTTTTGGGGAAGAAGAGAGTTCTCCCGTGACGATGTGGTTCGCTTAGAGAAAGAAGGGGTTCGTCGTAGAAAAAAACAAAAAAGCGAACGCCACGCGCCTCGCCGCTGGACGAGGAGATCCGACGTGTGTCGCTTTGATGAAACGCGCGCGACGCGGGGGGACGAGGGGAAGAACGGCGTCGTCAAAAGGTCCTTCAAGACATGTAGAGCAAATTTATTCCTCTCTGTAATTAATTCCATCCTTCTTTTTTGGTTCCTTCGTCGGTCTTCTTTTTCGGTCTTTTGTCGCTTCGTTCTCCTTTTTTTGCACCAATTTTTTCCCTCCTTCTTCTCTTCTTGGTGCCCTTCTCTTTTTAGTAGGCGTAACAAATTCGGCGCACTTTTGTCGCGTTTTTGTGCGCGTTTATTTCCGGGAAGGAAGGAAGAACGTCGCGAGGATCGGGCGTTTTGGAGTGGCGTGGATTCGTTCCTGTCTGCTCGAACGGCACGGGCGAGAGGAGGACGTTCGCGCGCGGAGAGAGCGCGCAAAGAGCGAGAGGGGAAATTCGTGCGCGCTTTTAATTTTTCAATCGGAGCGAAAGAAAAAGTCGAGTCGGAGAGAGGCAGTACTAATCGCATCCGAACCCGCGATTCCGAAAAACACGCGGGTGAAAAGTGGCAGGTGAGTCGATCTTCGCGCGAAGACTCGAATCGAACGGGAAATACGCGTTTGGCATCGCGCGTCGATTTTTTTTGCGCTCGAAGCGGTCGCGTGGGCACGCGGGAGCGCGATTGACGCGCGCATCATTCGCGTGTGCCCGCCTCAGGAATTCCTCTTGAGTACTTCGGTATCGAGAGAGGTTCCTCTGCTTTTTTTTCGCTCATCTTTGGATGAATCGTATGAACTGCAAACGCGCTCGAGGAAGACTGAACATCGCGACGGTCGCGGAAAGATGTCGAACCATCGCACTTCGCATGTATGCGCGTACTCACAGCTAACCTCCGTGTTTCTCGATCACATCGCGCAGGACGTGTCTTTATACTTCACTCTTTAAAGAGGGAAGGAATTGATTAGTGCCCCTTATTCCTCTGCAGCTGCGAGCGGGGAGAAAGAGAGAAGGAGAGGACAGAACAAAAGAAAGGATGGCGAATAATCAAACGTCGTGTGGTATTCCAGGGAAGAGATGCGCGCACTGCAACACGCACACGACGCCTTTGTGGCGTAACGGTCCAGACGGACCGAAGACGTTGTGCAACGCGTGCGGCGTCAGAGACAACCGAAGACAGAACAAGACGAGAAACATGCAGCAAAAACCTCGCGTGAAAAAGGCGACGAGACAAGAGAAAGCTGAGAAAGAGAGCAAGAAGAAATGCGATGGAAACCGACCGAAGAGAGGTAGTGCTAATAATAACGATGGTATAGAAAATGACACAAATGCGACGCCGGTGAAGGGGAAGGGGAATAAAAAGAAATTGTCGCAACGCGAATTGAATGCGCGCATCCAAGGCTTTAATAAGGATCCGTTTGCGAAAAATGAGAATATCCACGTGCCACAATTTGGTAAAGCAGAAACCGCGCACTATTACGCGAACTTGAACGATGGGAAAGCGTACAAGCCGCCGCAGGGGTATCACAAATCGGACGGCGGAGTCGTCGCAGCGAGGTTTGGTCCGAACACTGCGGCGGCAACGTACGAATGCGACGATCAGGATTTGCAATGGCTCGAGTCCCAAAGAGACGCGTTTGTCGCAGAAAATATGAAAGAAAAGAAGAAAATGAACACGATGATGAAAAAGAAAGACCAGAGACAGCAAGGAGAACAAGGTAAACGAGCGTTGATGAAAGGCGGTAAAGACAGCATGACGCAAGAACACGTGGAGAAACTTTTCGATGTCTTTGAAGAAGAATCCTGGTGTGCGTCGAGCATGGTCTCGTCGAATTCCGCGTGCGATATCGTCCTGGGTAGATGCTATTCGCCGTCGACAGAGGAAGATGCGTTGCACTGGACGTCAGACCAACCGATGCATGAAGCGTTTTTAGTTTCTCCACCGCATTACAAACGCAACGATAAAAGACACAGTTTACCAAATAAGTACGACACTTGGGGCGTGATTATGAATGGTGGTGAAAATTCCAACGATGCGACGAATGATTGCGTGACACTCCCGCAAACTCCGAGCACAAACGATGTTGCCGTCGGCGATGGAGGTCTCATCGGTACGAAGAAAATGAAAACTGCAATAACGCATTCGAAATCGAAATTGAATAAAAGTGTTACTAATTCTGGTTCAGAAAATTCTTCTGATTGTTCCGATGATGAGCATTTGGTGAGACTTGAAAAGTTGTCGGATATAAACGATTCTGACGGGGAAAATCTGTCGGGAAACGGGTCCAGCAATGATCTCGTCGTTAAAAGAGTTACAAGAAGTTTATACAACATTAGTAGTAAATCTTTGACGAAAGTCCATTTGGAAGGGCGAGCTGCTTCGGCGAAGCAGTCTGCCGCTGCGCTGAAGATGCGCAAGGCGCGTCGCGTCGCCGAATGGGTTCCCTCGACTGTGGATGTCGGGGCGGGTGAGCTGAAAACGCCAATCCAACAAAAGACAAAAAATAACAACAATTCAACGAGATATAAAAATAATATGGCAAACAAGAACAAGAACAACACAAAATCGAACGCATTCGATGCCTTCGGTGGTGGTAGTAACTTTGGATTAACGAAGCGCGTGACGCGCGGTTCGAAATCTTCCTTATCTTCCCTCGCGGAGACGGAGGAAGTTTTCGATCGCGCGTTGCTCGAGAAAAAGATGAATTTGACCGTGAAAACAACCCCAAAAAACACGAGTACGAGAGCAACTCTTTCTCCCAACGCTTCAATTCGTTCAAAGCCGTTCGTTGTGAAGCCTGACGCTGCTATGGATAAAGCTTTTGCTGAGCTACGAAAAAAGTATCCACATGCGCCGTCTCGCGCAGTCGTTTTGACTGTACATCACTACTGGTATCAGAAGAGGATGATTCACAATAACGGTCGCCCATTACTCTCGCGGTTCTACTGGACGCCCTCGAAAGAACTTCGTGAGCGTCCAGAGGTCGCCACCGAAGCTGAGCGCGCTCGCTACCTGTTTTGCTTTGACGCCGCGGCGGTGAAACGCCAAAAGGCTGAAAAAGAAGAGCGTAAAAACGCTTTGTTGAACAGTGGCGGTGCACTCGCGCAGAAGAGACGACGCCGACGAGTGTGTTTTAATCCTGCCGCATCCAAGAGACGACGCAAAGCGCAGGCGGAGATGGATTTCGCCACGACGCAACCTTTAACGATTTGCTTTGAGCCGTTGGAGGACGTCTTGGAATACGGGTTGGAATACGTCGAAGCGGACGACGAACGCTACGGCGAACTCATGGCGCTCGCTGAAGGAGGTGGAACTCCAAAGTTCAACACCAACAAGCGCACGTCACGAAGATCGACGGCAAAAGCGAACGAGGACAGCGAGAAGAATACTATCGTAGGATCCTTGATGAGGAAGATGTTTGGTTGGCGAGGCTCAACCGAATCGGATGCTTTACATCGTCCGGAAACGCCAAGGAAACGTCGTTCGCCGAGAGTTGGAAGTGCGCGTGCGTGAGAGTGCGTGTGAAATATTTTGTGTGTATATATTGTGTGAGGAGAGAATAGGAGTTGAGTTGTTTGTGGGCTTTCGATAGGAGTGCTATTGTCTTGACGAGTGAATTAACTGAACCAAAACCAAAATGAAAACAAAACGAAAGAAATACAAAGAATAAACCGAGAAAAGAAAATGAAACGAAACAAATAAAACCGAGAGAGTAACATAAGCAATTGAGAGAGGGGGGTGAGAGAGTGTATGACAGAGAAGAGGATGAGAGAACGACTAGTAGATAAAAACAATTTTTTTTAAATGAAAAATCTCTAGGGCGTTCATTCTTACAATGCGTGTGTATGTGACTATTTTTACATCATCATGACCGGGGTTATTCGCCTCCCAGTCGGTGCTGTGCCTTTGTTCATGTCTGCAGCGCTGCTTTTGTTGTTCCTAAACAGCGCGCCTGTTGCTTGGTCTGGATTTTTTGCTGCTGTGGCACCGATAACCGTTGTTTCATTCTCCTTATTTTCCTCCGCTTCTTCTGTTTCGATGGCAAGTTTCGGCATTCCTATTTCTTCGCCGAATTCACCTTCACCGAATCGAACGAACGAACAGAAACCGTCCTTACTCGACAACACCAGAGTTCTCCCGTCTGCACTACAAGTCGCGCAGGTAACTGCAGCGTAGTGGGCGTTTGAAATGATGGCGATTGGGGACGCAACTTCAGTATCGTAAACCATCGCTCCGTCAATCGTACACACGCAAAAGATACAACGATGTATTAATCCTCTGAAAGGATTTATGGAAGTATCATCATTGCCATCGTCTTTGACGCCTCTCAGTTTATACACCTTTGGCGAAAACGAGACACATGTCGAAGGTTTCAGCGACGGAAGAGACGCTTTCGGTTGCGTCAAATCATCTCGAGAAAACACGTGCGCACAATCTACGCTTTCCGTTTTCTTCCCGCCGTTTTCGGATATCTTTTCCTTAATTATACCGCTCGGCACGACTAAGAACGAACCACACGGCGAGAAACTCGGTCGCCTAAAGAACGAAGGCAAGGTATCGTCATGAAAGAGTGTCGACACACTCGCCTCGATGTTGTTGCTCGCGTTTTCGCATCCGTTGGTATTGTTCGTACAATCTACGCTAGTCTTCGCACTCTTTGCACAGCTGCTATACTTGAACGAACTCGTCGCCCAAACTTTCTTCGTCGTGCTCGTCTTCTCGCCTTTTTTGGCTTTTATCGCAACCTTCTTCGCCGACCAAGCACACATCGTCCTATCCGCGCTCACCGATACAATCCACTTAGATAAAGTGTCAAATGCAACGCCTTGCACAAAACTCGTGTGCCCGTTACCACTACTTGCACCTAAACCTCCTTTCCCTCTTTTTCCTTCAAATGCAATCAACGGCAGTCCACCATTCGCGACGTCGTAAATAATCGTCCGCCAATCTATGTACGACACTGCGACCAACTGTGAATCTGCCGACCACGTCAAATCTAACGCATCCGCCGTTCCGCCGCGCAAAGTCCACTTGCAGCTAAACATCGATTGGGCTTCCTCTTCTTCTCCTCCCCTTTTATTTTCACCAGATTCACATTTACTTGAGTCAACTATTCGCACGTCCACATCCATCTTCTGCACTTCGTCCTCCTCTTTTCTTTTCTCAAACACGAACGCCTCGCCTCGGTCTCCGCACGATGCAAGCATCGAACCATCCGGGGAAAATTTCACACAGTTCACCACGGCGGCGTGTCGAGTAATCGTTTCTTTGTATTCCACGTGTCTTTGTTGCCGTTCGTTGTCCTCGCCATCTTCTTTTCCATCCCCTTCGTCTTTTGACGCCTCTTCTTCTCCCAAAACGTTCCAAATCTTAATCGTCTTATCGCCTCCAGCAGTCGCGAGACGCTGGCCCTCCTCGCGTGAAAAAGACGAGGCCGTCGTCGACGAACAAGAAGGGTCGAAAGAACAACTCAAGACGGGTTCGTTGTGCTTCTCCCCCTCCACGTTGTGCCAAAACACGGAGATTAAATCGACGCGCATCGGGGAGAAAATTTCAAATTTTTCTTTTTTTTTTTTGAAGAAATTCATTCCCTTTTTGGGAAGAAGGAAAAGAGATCGTCGGACGACACCGAAGAGTAAGTAAACAAACGTCTACTCAATACGAAGTATTAAAAGTATTTGGTATTAAAAGTACTACACAACCATATTAGGTAACTACGTGACTCATATATTTGTGATATTATCTCGCTCGCTCAATGCCTCGATGCCTTGAATATTATTTTTGTTGCGAGTATCCGTAGTTTTATTATAAGTATCCGCAGAATTAAAAACGCGTTCGTTGCCTTTTCGTATAGTTTACAAACATGCCACCCTCCGTGCTTGCAAAAAATTCCCTCCTCGTTCTTTTATAACAGTAGTGATTCTTTCTTTGAGTCTAACGTTAAAACTCTTGACCGTAGACATCCATGCGATCCAACATCGCTCTCAAATCCATCTCCGTGATGTGCCTCGGATTTGGTAAAACCAATCGGAAAAAGTTGACGTATCCCATACTGGCGATGGGTTGGAAGCCAATCATGGCGTCGCCAGCTCTTTGCATGGCGTCCTTTATCTTTGGCGCGACGTAACCAAGTTCGGCCCAGTCTTCTTTTGTTGCAGTTTGGCGGTCGAATGGGCGCAAGCGCGGGGGGACGTACCAGAATCCGATGTTGGAGCATTGCGCCGGTTGGACCAAGATGAATTTACCGTCTGAGTTTTCAACTTCGAGTTGGACGAATTTCGCGAGATGGAACGACCGATCGATGCACTTGGCGAAACCTTCGTCGCCGCGCAATTTCCACGCAAGCCATAACTTCACGGCGTCTGCTTTGCGTCCACATTGAATGGTGCGGTCGCCCAAGTCCGCGCCGGAGTTGTTCTTGTCCGGCTGGAAAAGGTATTCCGCCCTGGTGTTGTTCGCTTTGGATAAAGAGCCGGCGTGCTTGCACACGAACACCGAGCATTGCAAAGGAATGCCGAGCATTTTGTGCGGATTCCATGAAAAGGAGTCCGAACGTTC
>MDTG01311169.1_pt1 | contig 14449 bp, 24 predicted proteins | sample 811421 | NCBI WGS metagenome assembly MDTG01 (sample SAMN05326645, study PRJNA326480) | marine metagenome | isolation source: seawater | place: Pacific Ocean: South East | collected 2011
TTGAGGCTAAATAAAACAAGCAATACTGTGAAACCATTATTAGTACCCTCCCATTTCAAGTAGTGATATCAAGTGAAAATCAAAATCATTTTCGATACACCGGAGCACCTGCCCGGTGCGCTCCCGGTCCCCGTTGAATTTGTCCATTAATGTAGAAAAGACGCCGACGTGTGTGCGGTCATGCTTCCCGGATTCGATCATCTGGATTACTTGCAAAGCGATATTGATATTTGAATACATGGGTTCATTTCCTCATGGTTTGGTTTGTTTAATGTTTCGGCTTGTCATGGCCCGGTCATATACAGACTGTCTCGATGAGATCGTCAGCGCACCGACACTAGGTGCGGACACTAAACGCGCAAGCCCGCAAGGGTGCTAAACCTCAACGCTTGCGCTTTCATATGCGGACCACTTGAAGCCTATAGCCGTGGCTCCCCGTGCCAATAGGGGAGCGGGTGTACAGTATCGAGGGACCACTACTGACCCTCGCCATTCAAGCTTTACCGCATATATTCCGACAGTGTTGCTATCGCGGATACTGACTCCCGCGCCTATCTGTTCAGGCTGTTAACTGCCATAGGCTCTCGCCACTAAGACAGCCCCGCATCATTGATGCCCCCGCACATGGCCGCTTTCGCGGCAACCCCAACACGATAGGAGAGGGGTTCGGTTCTAAGCCCTAGCCGGGGAGCTTTCGGCATCCTTGCCTGACTCACTTATCCCCGGTCTTTTTCGTCATCGATTTGTGTGCATCGATAACCCTTGGACAAATATAAGAGATAATAAGTTCCCGGCATTAGACTAAAGGATAATATAGATATTGCAGTTGCGTAATAAAAAAACTTCAATAAAAACAATAACTTATGCATTGGTTCCAGAGAGTTCAAAATTAATTTTTCTAATAAAATCAAGCACTTACAGATGCGAATCGTTCGCATTTGAGGGACCGTAGTTTTTGTGCAGTGCACAATAGTACATAATATATGCTGTACAAAATTTGTACATCGGACCGTAGTGGTCAAAAATTGTACAGCTAATACGGGTACTGTAAATTTATACAGTATGGTTTATATGTTCAGGCCAAAAACACAGGCTTTATATAAAGCCCGTCACGGGACGCTAATTTAATCCGTGTAGGGTAGTATTCAAAGAAAAAGATCGTGGTTTTGCGAATGATTCGCATTTAAAAGTTTTATTAATAAAATCAATAACTTAGGTGTGTTAGTTAAAATCGCTAAAAAAATTGGCATGATTATTATGTTATATAAATCAATGACTTACCGCACTGCACCATTGTTGCACTGCACAACAAAATCTCATGCGGCACCGCACAAAAAACTTGGCATGAAAAATGACCGTAGTGATGGTGCACTGCACAAATGGGGTGGTGTTTGGACACAGTAACTGACGGGGTATAGGTGCACACTCACTTAGATGACTAAGTATTTTTAGATTTCGAGTCTATTGTGTGACTCAATGGGTGCAAGTGTTTTGATATCATTTGACTAGTGGGCATGAAATGCACTGCTGGCGCGGGTCTCAGGCCATGAAATCCCCCAGAATCCGTGACCGTAGTACAAAAATTGTACAATAGGGCCGCGAGGGCCACCCGGGGTGTCTACGTATACGTATATACAGATATACACAGAAGTGAATTTTCAGTTGTAAACCACTTTTGGTCTGACCACTTAGTCGCAAACACTATATATGCCCTTAAACTATGACTATTTTCGTTATTTTAGTCACAAATATCTCTTGACAACCTTTATGAAATGCATATAACTACGGAGCGTAGCGACATACAGATAATATGCCCCATAAAAAGGTCTCCAAAAATTCTTGTAAAAGTCATAGGCAACTGGATATTGTAAATGAAGCATATTATATGTAAGGATCTGTACATTTTTGAATGAACCCTTGCGTAGCAAGGAAGTTCGTGCTAAAATACAACAAACATTCCGGGTGATACACTCGTATTACCTACAAATCTCTTGACAATTAAAAATTTAGAAGTATAACTATGCGTACTCGTGAAGGATTAGTAGAAGAAGTCTACGATTGTGTCCGAACCAGAACCCCTCTAAGCAGTATTCACATCCCACATTCCGATGTATTCTTTGTGAGGGAGGCGTTAGAAGCTCGCTTTGACTGTGAGCTTTCGTTATTTCAAGTAGAAGAATATATGCGCGAAGCAGGATGGAAGGATAGTGGCGACAACTAAAGATGTTAAGCGCACTGAAAGCGGTAGACTTACCTATCGTGGTGAAACTTTCAGTGGGTATAACAAACCTAAGCGTACTCCCGGTGCAAATAAGAAGTTTGCCGTACTCGCCAAGAAAGGTGATCAGGTTAAGATAGTCCGTTTTGGTGATCCGAATATGGAGATCAAGAAGGATAACCCTGAAAGACGTAAGTCGTTTCGTGCTCGTCACAAATGTGATACAGCGACAGACAAGTTTTCGGCCAGATACTGGTCGTGTACAAAATGGTGATATAGACTATATGCCTTCCTCACCCGGATACAAACGTAATTACAAGCAGGAAGCTAAATACGACGGTCAGCCTGCTGTACGTAAGAAAAGAGCCTCTCGCAATGCCGCACGTAGGAAGATGGCTAAAGCTGGATTAGTACGTAAAGGTGATGGTAAAGATGTTCATCACGTAGGTGGTAACGCATTGAACAACAAGAAGCTGGCGGTTAAGTCAGCATCAGCAAACAGGTCTTACGCTCGTACTAAGACTGCACGTAAAAAGAATCCACGGAGTTAAACAATGGAAAAAGTAAATCCAGAACGTGCGAAGATGATTAAAGATCTTCAAGATGAAAAAGCTAAGTATGAAGCTGAACTTCGTTCTGACCCAACGGACAAGGCCGCTCAGATGAATTTAAAACAAGTCAACAGTGTGCTCAAGCGGTACGGCGTTAACATCGATGAAGATAATTCTAAACTGAAAGATGGCGGCATGGCTGGCGGTAAAAGAACTCCACACAGGTACGTGGGCGGCGGTGTTGTAGTAGATAACCTACCAAATCCCGGACTGAAAGAACTAGCTAAATCCCCAAAAGGAAGAAAAGCTGTTCGCAAAATGGGCTTTGATGTCTGACATTGAAGATGAGATACGAAAGTGGTCTCGTGAATTTTTAGAAGTTCCTTGTGATAACCTAAACGGATTACCACCCTGCCCTTATGCAAAGAGGGCGTGGCTAGAAAACAAAGTTAAGTTTTCTGTGAACACAGGTCTTGATGGCCTGACACAACAAGTAAAAGAATACGATACACACGATTTCGATATTGTCATCTGGGCTGATGAAGAATATCCAGAAATGGAATATTTAGATGGCTTTTGTGACGGTATCAACGAGGCACTGTCGGTGGCTGGTATTGATCTTCATTTAATGTTGTTTCATCCAGATTACAGTCCCTCAGAAGCAGGTCTGCATTTTCTAGAAGAGGTAGAGTGTTTAGAGGACTCAGAACTCGAATACGCTATGGTCTTTGTTCAACGTCTGTCTATTCTAGATGATGCGGCATTAAGTCTGGAGAAAAGTGGGTACTACAAACACTTTCCAAAAGATACATACGAAAGTCTAGTTCTATATAGAAGAGGATTACGAAATGAAAGGTAAAGCAAAAACCGCCAAGAAAAAGATGATGCGCGGCGGTGGTATGCCCATGAAGAAAAAGATGATGGGTGGCGGAATGGCTAAGACTGCCAAGAAAAAGATGATGGGTGGTGGAATGGCTAAGACTGCCAAGAAAAAAATGATGGGCGGCGGCATGGCTAAGACGGCTAAAAAGAAAATGATGCGCGGCGGAATGGCAAAAAAGAAAAAGTAATTGCTAAATATTGCCGTACAACCATCAAAACTTCATGGCTATGGGGTCTTTGCTACATCTGTAATCAAAGAGGGGGACACAATTGAAATGTGTCCCTATGTCGTCTTAGACGATGGACAGGTTGAAGAAACTAGCATCCTCCGCGATTATTTATTTGGTACCCCATTTGAAGATGAAGAATGTTTGCTGTCACCTTTTGGGTACGCTATGGTATATAACCATTCATCCAAACCGAATGCTGAATGGATCGTGGAAGAAAAGAAAGTAGACTTTGTCCGTTTTTTTGCTTTGCGTGATATTCAGAAAGGTGAAGAAATAACACACGATTATGGTGTGGCGTATTGGGATAGCAGGGAAGATGGAGGGGATTATCCAGACTTTGTTAGCAGAGATGAGATTTAAGAAATGATTAACACTAATAAAAATTCTAGATTTCGCACAGTTAACAAAGAGGCGGGTACAACAGGTCAGGAAGTTACACTGTACACTTGTCCATCTAACTGTCGCACTGTCGCTAATTCTTTGTGGGTTAGTAACTCAAGCACAGGTAATGCTGATGTAGATCTTAAATTTACCCGCGCTGATACCACAAGCAATTCACAACACATGAGTTTATTAGTTAGTAAAACTTTGGCAACTGGAGAACACCTGACTTTTCCCGATGATAAGTTTATACTAGAACCAAGCGACACCATTAAATTCACTGCAACAGGCAGTAACACGATACACGTAGATTTAATGGTAACTGTTGAAGAATTTTTCTTACCATCGGATGCATTCTAATGAAGAAAGTTAAAAAGATGATGAGTGGCGGCACGGCTAAGACAAGCCCGATGAACGCTGTTAATATGGCGAAAGGAGGTACGAAGAGTCGTGTTAATGAGTCCGGCAATTACACCAAGCCCGGTATGCGCAAAAACTTATTCAACCGCATCAAAGCCGGTGGAAAAGGTGGCTCACCCGGACAATGGAGCGCAAGAAAGGCTCAGATGCTTGCCGCACAATACAAGCAAAAGGGTGGCGGATACAAATCGTGAAAGCTCCTCAACGCAGTCTGAAAAATTGGACAAAGCAAAAATGGCGTACCAAGAGTGGCAAGCCATCTACACAAGGACCGAAAGCTACCGGGGAGCGTTACCTACCGGAGAAAGCTATCAAGGCTCTTTCATCGCGAGAGTATGCCGCTACTACGAAAGCCAAGCGGAAGGGGAAAGCCGCAGGCAAACAATTTGTAAAACAGCCTAAGCGTGTAGCAAAGAAAACATCGAGGTTTCGTTAATGGCGATTAATAAAAAAAGTGCTAAAAGAATTAAGACTGTAGTCAAAGGATTACAAAAAGCCGTTAGGTCTCATGCAAAGCAATCGCGAGTTTTATCTGGAGTTTTAAGTGAAAGCAAAAAAAGATCCGGCAAAAGGAACAGGTAAAAAACCAAAGGGAAGTGGAAGAAGATTGTATACGGATGAGAATCCAAAAGATACAGTTTCGATCGCGTATGCAACTGTGGCCGATGCTAAAAGGACGATTACAAAAGTTAAAAAGATTAAAAAGCCCTTTGCCAGAAAGATACAAATATTAACTGTGCTAGAGCAAAGAGCTAAAGTTGCAAATAAACCTGAACAGGCCAAGCTAGCAAAATTAGCTAAAGAGCAATTGAGAAAACAAAATGCGTAATTTAACTGAAAAACAGCAGAAATTTTTAGACGCTCTTTTTGGGGAAGCTCGTGGTAATCCAACTGAAGCTAAAAAAATAGCGGGATATTCTGCGACGCATTACACCGGCAGTATTGTGGAGTCTTTAAAAGACGAAATACTAGAGCACACTAATATGTACTTAGCAGGCAATGCGCCACGTGCGGCAATGGCTATGGTCGGTGCACTAGCAGACCCTACAGAAATGGGTATTAAAGAAAAGATGATGGCGGCAAAAGAAGTAATGGATCGTGTTGGCATTATCAAATCAGAAAAACTTCAAGTAGAAGCAACAGGCGGTGTGATGATACTTCCACCGAAAAAATCTGAGGATGACAACTGATAGGGGCGCGGGTAAGTGGATACTTGCCCAGCCTGAAAATATAATTAAAGATGAGGATTTTCTTCCCATACCTAAAATAGCTAGAACTATTCCATTTGGTTATAAAGAAGATCCCGAAGATGATGACGTACTGTTACCAATACCCAGAGAGCTTAGAGCACTAGAAAAAGCTAAAGAATATTTACAACAGTATAGTTATAGAGAAGTTGCGAATTGGCTTACTAAACAAACAAATCGCAGTATTTCTCATATGGGATTAAAGAAAAGAATCGCAAATGAGCAGTCCAACAAAAGACGAAGCGCAACTCTCCGCCAGTGGGCCGAAAGGTACAAGACGGCGATCAGGAAAGCGGAGGAAATCGAGCGCACGAGGCTTGGCGCAAGAGAATCGCAAATCACAGAAGTTGAGTCAGCCGCGAATTGAAGTTCGCCAAGATCCGCAACAAGAACCTGAATTTGAGCCTATAGCTCCTGAAGAAGAATACAACGTAATATTTAAACCCAATGCTGGACCACAAACAGAGTTCCTAGCATCGGGAGAACGGGAGGTTCTATATGGAGGTGCCGCAGGCGGTGGTAAGTCTTATGCTATGCTGGCTGACCCGTTACGATTTATGGGACATCCATCTTTCAGCGGACTGTTGCTACGACATACAAACGAAGAACTAAGAGAACTTGTTTGGAAATCTCAAGAGATGTATCCAAAAATCTGGCCCGGTATAAAATGGTCAGAAAGAAAGATGCAGTGGACTGCCCCTTCAGGCGCAAGGTTGTGGTTTTCGTATCTCGACAGGGACGAAGACGTGTTAAGATACCAAGGTCAGGCTTTTAGCTGGATTGGTTTTGACGAATTAACACAGTGGCACACGCCATTTGCATGGGATTACATGCGCTCTCGCCTACGTAGCACAGCGACAGATCTACCTACATATATGAGAGCAACTACAAACCCCGGTGGACCCGGGCACTCGTGGGTTAAAAAGATGTTTATTGATCCTGCACCACCGGGTCAATCATTTAACGCAAAAGACATAGAAAGTGGTAAAACATTAATCTATCCAAAAGGACATTCTAAGGAAGGCGTACCGCTTTTTAAGCGCAGATTCATACCCGCAATGTTGACCGACAATCCACATTTGTACGAGCAGGGCGACTATGAAGCGATGTTATTATCTTTACCAGAGCATCAGCGTAAGCAATTATTAGAAGGCAATTGGGATGTTGCAGAAGGCGCGGCGTTTCCTGAGTTTAACAGACAGATCCACGTTATTGATCCTTTTGACGTACCTAGGAATTGGGTTAAGTTTCGCGCCTGCGATTATGGGTATGGCTCTTATTCTGCTGTCGTTTGGTTTGCTTGTACTCCTGATGAACAGCTTATTGTTTATCGCGAGTTATATGTTAGTAAGGTTTTGGCAACTGATCTCGCGGATATGGTTCTCGATCTGGAATCGGGAGACGGCAGGATCAGATATGGAGTATTGGACAGTTCATGTTGGCATCGCAGAGGCGATACTGGACCTTCGCTTGCGGAACAGATGATTCAAAAAGGTTGTCGCTGGAGACCCTCTGATAGATCAGGCGGTTCTAGAGTTGCAGGTAAAAATGAATTGCACAGACGATTACAAATTGATGAGTTTACGGAACAACCAAGAATACAATTTTTTAACACCTGTACAAATATAATTGCACAACTCCCTGTATTACCACTGGATAAAAGAAACCCAGAAGACATAAACACAAAAGCAGAAGATCATTTGTATGATGCATTACGTTATGGTATAATGAGCAGACCGCGATTTTCAATTTGGGATTACGATCCTGCCCATCAAAGACCTTCTAACTTTGTTCCCGCCGATAGTACATTTGGATATTAAATATGGAAGAAAATGAAATTTTCGGCTCTGAGTCGGATGTTCAAGTTACACTTGATGATGTAGAAGAAGTTTCTTCTGAGCCTACTGAGCTTAAATCTTTATCGGGACATGTCATTGATCGATATCAAAAAGCTGAAGATGCCAGAAGACAAGACGAGGAACGATGGTTACAGTCGTACAGAAATTACAGAGGTTTGTACGGCCCCGATGTTCAATTTACCGAAGCTGAAAAATCTAGAGTATTTATTAAGGTAACTAAAACTAAAACATTGGCCGCTTATGGGCAGATAATCGATGTTTTGTTCGCTAATCAAAAGTTTCCAATCTCAGTAGAACCAACCGTATTACCTGAAGGTGTAGCAGAGTCTGTGCATTTTGACATGCAACAAAAGCCTGAAAGTAGTGCTCCTGAAAGTGAGGATTCGCTTTTTGGTTTTGCGGGGGACGGCAAGGACTTTCCTCCCGGTGCGACAGCAGACAGTCTGCGAGAAATGCTGGGGCCATTAAAAAATAAACTTGCTGATGTTGAAGGCCTGACTGAGGGACCGGGCTTAACGGGAACTCAAGTTTCTTTTGAGCCTGCTTTAGTAGCGGCCAAAAAAATGGAAAAGAAAATAATGGATCAGTTAGAGGAAGCTCATGCCTCTAAACAACTAAGATCTACTTCATTTGAAATGGCGTTGTTTGGCACAGGGATTATGAAAGGTCCGTTTGCCACTGATAAAGAATATCCAAACTGGGATGAAGAGGGAGAATATAATCCTGTAATTAAAACAGTTCCTTCTACATCACATGTTTCTGTCTGGAATTTTTACCCAGATCCTGATGCGGCAAATATGGACGAAGCGCAGTACGTTATTGAGCGGCATAAGATGTCTCGTGCTCAACTACGTGCATTGAAAAAACGTCCATTTTTCCGTGCTCAAGTTATTGACGATGTCATTTCTGAGGGAGAAGGATATTATAAAAAGTATTGGGAAGATGATTTAAGAGACTATCAAACCGATTATGATGTTGATCGTTTTGAGGTTTTAGAATACTGGGGCACAGTCGATAGAGAAATATTAGAAACTGCGAATATCGAAATACCAGAGGAGTTTGGAGAGGGCGATGAAGTTCAAGCAAACATTTGGTATTGTAATAACCGCATTATTCGTACTGTGCTAAATCCGTTTAAGCCTGCTCACATACCATACTATGCAGTCCCTTATGAGCTAAATCCTTACTCATTCTTTGGTGTGGGTATCGCAGAAAACATGGACGATACTCAAACGCTGATGAACGGCTTTATGCGTATGGCAGTGGACAATGCTGTTTTGTCTGGTAACTTGCTCATTGAAATCGATGAGACTAATCTTGTTCCCGGTCAAGATCTCTCAGTGTATCCGGGTAAGGTTTTTCGTCGTCAGGGCGGTGCACCGGGTCAAGCTATCTTTGGAACAAAGTTTCCAAATGTATCTAATGAGAATATGCAATTGTTTGACAAAGCCCGTGTACTTGCGGATGAGTCAACAGGCTTCCCCTCATTTGCACACGGACAAACAGGTGTGTCTGGTGTAGGCCGTACAGCATCTGGTATTTCGATGCTAATGAATGCGGCGGCTGGGGGCATTAAGACTGTCATTAAAAATGTTGATGATTATTTGCTTGCGCCATTAGGTAAAGCAATGTTTTCATTTAATATGCAGTTTGACTTTGATCCAGAAATTAAAGGAGACTTAGAGGTCAAAGCGCGTGGCACAGAGTCATTGATGGCTAACGAAGTACGTAGTCAACGGCTAATGCAATTCATGCAAGTTGCGTCTAATCCGACTCTCGCTCCTTTTGCTAAGTTCCCTTACATTGTACGTGAAATTGCAAAGTCAATGGATCTTGATCCTGACAAGGTTACAAATAGCTTTGAAGAAGCCGCACTGCAACAAAAACTTATGCAACAAAATGCACCGCCCGCGCCTGCTCAGCCTGCGACAGGAGCGCCAGCAGTGGACGATCCCACAGGTTCTGGCGGGGCTAATATTGGTGTAGGGCAAGCCCCTGTACCGGGAGAACAAGGATTTACAGGCAATGACCAATCAGGACAACCACCGGCAGAAGGTGGTGAGCAAGCTCAAGTCCCTTTGCAGTAATCACAAGCAATGGGATGCGTTTTGTGAGTATTTAGATATTATGATATCCGAAAATCACAAAAAGCTGGAACAACTAGATGACATAGCATCTATTCATCAAGCGCAAGGTGCAGTCAAGGCGTTGCGACAAATGAAGTATCTACGAGACGAGGCGTTATCAGATGTCTGATGTAAAAGTACAAATGGAAGGCATAGTTACGCCGACTTATGATAAGCGGCGAAAAGGCTACAAATTCAAAGCGGACGGCATGGAAATATTTATAAAGGGTGCTGATACCGACGCCGGTAAAAAAGCCGCTGTAGATCAAATGTCTCGTTTATTGGAAGAACAAAAAGAAGAAAAGAAAGAAACAAAAACACGTGTTTTCGCAGAGGGCGGACTTAAAGACGAAGGAGGAACAGTTGACCCAATATCCGGTAATGAAGTCCCCGCAGGATCTACTAAAAAAGAAGTCAGAGATGATATTCCTGCACAACTTAGCGAAGGCGAATTTGTGTTTCCTGCTGATGTTGTTCGTTATATCGGCCTAGAAAATTTAATGGAGCTTCGTCAAAAAGCTAAAGCTGGCCTTTTTAAAATGGAAGCAATGGGCCAAATGGGCAATTCGGAAGAAGCAACTATGGATGATGAAGGCGCTTATGACGATGAAATTGATCAGCTTATCGATAGATTTGATCCTAATGATCCTGAGACGATGAAGTTTGCGCAAGGTGGTATTGTATCTGCGAGCAACGGTGTGTACCTGCCCGGACAACAATTTACCACTGGTTATATGCCCACAACAGGATACAACCCAACACAGTCTGCCCCACCGCAACAGACTTCTTATGTAACAAACCCAGCTAGACAAGCTGTTGGTCAAGCACCTATTTCTCCAGAGCTTCGTAGATATGTTGGCCCCAATGGTGAAATATTAATGGTGCCTTTCTATGATGGCAAACCTATGCAGGGTTACACTATCCCTGCTAATTATAAATATCAGCCAGCAGAAGAGGCTGTAGCACAGGCACCTGAAATTGCTCAGCCTACCGTGCAGGATGACGGCAGGGACGGCACTGATGAAGTAAAAGACGAACGAGAAGCAGAACGTCAAGCTCAAATGGCTGTGGATAAACAGATAAATACTACTTTAGCTTCTTTAGATCCTGAATTTGCTAAGCTAACAACAAAAGATCCGTTTATGACAGGAGAGCCTACATTAAATGTAAAGAGTGCGATATTCTCAGGCGTACAAACAACTTTAGGTAGAACTGCCGCTATAGAAAGAATTGCTAGTAATTTAGGTCTCGATCTAGATCAGTACAAAAACACTGGACTTGAAGGTGTTTTAAGTAAATATGACGACAAAAGATTTGCTGATGACATAAAAGCAATGCAAGAAGATGAGAACTTTGCAGAAAAAGCCAAAGCAAGAAAAGATTTGAAGAAAGACTACTTTAAAGGTGGCGATGAAGACAGCCCACTTGGTGGAATGACCAAAGCTGAGGCCACGGCGCAAATGCAAAACGACATGGACGAAATAGCAGATGCGATTGACGCGGCCTCAGAAGATTCAGACTCAGAAGATTCAGGCACAGGAGATTTTGGAGGATACAGCCAAGATGATTTTTCAGATGAAGGTGGAATATCGTTCTCCAAAGGCGGCGTAGTAAAACAAACACAACGTGCATTGAAATCATCACGTAAAAAGTGATTTCACTTAACTGGCTACCTAACGCCCTTCGGCAACCGTTAGCCCCAGACATAAAGGAAACAACATGTCAACCCCAGCAACTGAAATAGTAGAAAAAGTAGAGCAAGTAAAAGTCGCATCTGGCTTTGCTAAGCGCAACGCAAACAAGCAACGCATTGAAGAAGAAGAAGCGGAACTTCAAGAGCTATTAAAAGCAAAAGAAGAACCGCAAGAAGAAGTTAAAGAAGAGGACGACGGCCCAGAGCCAAAAGGTGCAGAGGAAAAGACCTTCAAGAAAAGATACGGCGACTTGCGTAGACACGCTCAGAAAACTGAAAGTGAATTAAAAGAACAGATTGACGAATTGCGTGTACAGCTAGACGCATCTACAAAAAAAGAAATTGCCTATCCCAAGTCAGAATCTGAATTAGAAGCATGGATGGAACAGTATCCAGACGTTGCGCAGATTGTAGAAACAATTGCTATGAAAAAGGCGCATGAACAAGCGTCTGAATTTGAAAGTAAATTTAAACAAATAGATGAAATGAAGCTTGAGGCAAAACGTGAAAAAGCTGAAGCAGAACTTATGCGATTACATCCAGACTTTGAAGAAATTAGAGAAACTGAAGAGTTTCATAGCTGGGTTGATGAACAGCCTAAATGGGTGCAGGATGCGCTGTACGACAATGATACAGACGCAATATCAGCGGGTCGAGCAATTGATTTGTACAAAGCTGACAAAGGTATCAAAGCTACTAAAAAGTCTAGTAAAGTAAAAGGTGCCGCAGAGGCTGTAAATGCTAAAACAGAAAGATCTTCGCCGGATAGTGACGAATCTAAATCCTACATTAAAGAATCTGATGTAGCAAAAATGACAGCACAACAGTATGAAAAAGATCAGGACAAAATTGCAGATGCGATCCGTGCTGGAACTTTTGTTTATGATTTGTCTGGATCAGCGCGATAAACACTTGACAAATTTATGTTTGCGAATATAACTATACGCATTAATATCAATCAGGTGGCCCCCTTTTAGGAATACCCACCGCCTAGGATAAGCAAAACTGTTACTTATTATCTCAGGCCAGAGATATGCGGTAATGGTTGCGCTCGTCCGCCCTTCTCAGAATACCCTACCTACTCAGGCCGCGACTCACTTTGGCCGGTGAGATAGCCACCCTGATGTTAGATGGCCTCTGGCGGAGTTACGTAAACCTTAAACCTACGCAATAAAGGAGTGTCTATCATGGCATTTTCAACAGCGGCGGGTTACGGTAACCTACCTAATGGTAACTTTAGCCCCGTAATATATTCAAAGCAGGTACAACTTGCTTTTCGTAAGTCTTCTATTGTAGAAAGTATTACGAACAACGATTATTTTGGTGAGATTGCTCAGATGGGTGACTCAGTCAAGATTATCAAAGAGCCTGAAATCACAGTCAAAGATTATGCTCGTGGTACAACTATTACTCCACAAGATATCGATGACGAGGATTTTTCTCTCACAATTGACAAAGCAAACTACTTTGCTTTCAAAATTGATGACATTGAAGAAGCACATTCTCATGTCAACTTTATGCAAATGGCTACAGATCGTGCCGGTTATCGCCTGCGTGATCAGTATGATCAAGAAGTCCTTGGCTACCTGTCAGGTTTCAAACAGTCTGCAATTCACGGCACACCTAATGCCGTTAACACAACTGTTAATGGAAACAAGGCTGTTACGTCTGCATCTGACGGTGCAAACTTAGTTGGTGCTGAACTTTTAGCTTCTATGTCTTTGGATGCGTCAGACTTTACGCAAGCAGACGGCACTGCCGGTACTGCAAATCAGTGCATTGGTCTTGAGCCTCGTGCTGGTGGAGCAACTAACGCCAAGTCTGGCACAACAGGTAATGCGTTCCCACTGCAAGTTATTGCACGTATGGCACGTTTACTTGACCAACAAAACGTAGATACTCAAGGACGTTGGCTTGTTCTCGATCCAGTATTTATCGAAATGCTGAAAGACGAAGATTCACGTCTTCTAAATGCAGACTTCGGTGGTTCTGGACTTCAGAATGGTCTTGTTGTTAATAATCTGCACGGTTTCCAAGTTTATAGTTCTAACAACCTACCTGCACTAGGCACAGGCCCGGCGACAGTAGGTGGTATGAATGCTAGTAATATGGGAATAATCGTGGCTGGTCATTCTTCTGCTATCGCAACTGCTCAGCAGATTAATAAGACTGAAACTTACCGTGATCCTGACAGCTTTGCTGACATTGTTCGTGGTATGCACTTGTATGGTCGCAAGATTCTTCGTCCTGAAGCAATCGTTACTGCGGCATACTGCTTAGCATAAGGGGGATTGAGAAATGGCTACAATTACATCTACTCTCAAATCTGCTACTGGCAACTCTCAACGTGGGCGTAATCCGTACATGGTTGAAAATACTATTGACCTGACTGCACAGGCAATTTCTTCTACTGCTGGAGACGTGGTACAAGCTATCACTGTTCCTGCTAATACGAAGATTCTGACCGCAGGCTTTCAGGTTGTAAATAGTGCAACTATGAATACGGGTACTAACGCTACTGCAACTTTGGGTACAGCAGATGCAGATGAGTATGTTACAGCGTTTGACATTGATGGTGCGGCTGACGGTGCTTATGCTCCTAGCGTCACTGTTTCTGCGGATGTTGTTTTGTCTACTGCGGATACGCTAGACCTAACTTTCGCTGGTGACGGCGCAACATATACTGCTGGTAAAATTCGTGTTTACGCAGTGATGATGGACGTTAGTGAAATAGGTGACACCTCTGCCGATGAGGTAGACCGCGATACTCTCGCTTAATAAAACTGAGTCGGGGGGCTTCGGCCCCTTGATTCTTTTAGGAGATATATATGAGTAAATCCAA
>MDTG01335302.1_pt1 | contig 14449 bp, 16 predicted proteins | sample 811421 | NCBI WGS metagenome assembly MDTG01 (sample SAMN05326645, study PRJNA326480) | marine metagenome | isolation source: seawater | place: Pacific Ocean: South East | collected 2011
AGTTTTCCTGTTTCGAATTTTATTGTTTTACCACCAATTTCGCAGGTGACATTAGTTACGGACATATATCCTCTTTTCTAGACGAGGTTATTAATTGTCAGCCTTCTTTAAAAGCTCCCAATTAACAACTCATCGTCTGTTGTTTTATTTTTTTATCTTCTAATACCTAATTTTTCAATCAAAGAACGGTATCTTGTAACATCTTGATTTTGAAGATATTGAAGGAGCCTTTTTCTTTTACCGACAAGCATAAGAAGACCTCTTCTTGTGTGATGGTCTTTCTTGTGTTCCTTCAGATGATCAGTCAAGTGACTAATCCTCTCACTTAATAAAGCAATCTGTACTTCAGTCGATCCTGTATCAGTATCAGATTTACCGTATTCTTTAATTATATTTTCTTTAGTATTCATTCGAGATAATAATAGTACTTAGCAAATCTAATGTTGTAATTAAAAGTTATTCTTTATTTGCTCAATATCTTTAGAAATTTGCAATTTCAAGGCATCAATAGACTCAAATTTCCTCTCATCTCTAATAAATTCAAGTAAATTGAACGTTATTTCGTCTCCGTAAATATCTTCATCGAAGTTTAGAATATGAATTTCTACTTTTATTGAAGTGCTGGTATCTACTGTTGGATTAAGACCAATATTCATACACCCTAGATGCTTTTTGTTATTTAAGAAAACATTAACAGCATATACTCCAAATCTAGGAAATTGAATTTCTTCAATTATGTTAACGTTTGCAGTTGGAAATCCAATAGTAGCACCGAGCTGTCTCCCCTTTACGACAGTACCATTAAATGAAATTTTACGACCTAAATATTTTTCAGCGTTTTTAACATCACCTTTTGAGTAAAAAAGACGAATTTTAGTTGTTGAAACTTTTTCAGAGTCAATCAAAAAATCATCGAGAAGAATAACATTTGTTTCACCAAAATAGTCAATTAAAGTATTAACATCTCCTACTCTTTGACTTCCAAACTTAAAATCTTTTCCTATTACTAACTTTTGTGTATTCAGGTTATTTTGTAGAAAATCACAAAATTCTAAGGCGTTCATTTTATTTACTGAATTAAAGTCAAGGTAGATAATATTCTTAGGTTTTAACTTTTCAAAAATAAGCGTGCGCTGATTTTGGTCTAAAAGGGGTTTAAGTGAATTATTAAAATAGATTTTAGGTACTTGATTAAAGGTTACAATCTGAAATTTACCATGAGACTCATTAGATGCTTTTTCGAATAATGCTTTGTGACCAAGATGGACGCCATCAAACCCCCCAATGGATGTAACAATTGGCTCGGAACTGAGTTTATCATTCGGTTTAAAGTCACTATAGACACTCATAAAAGGACCTTCTCTGGTTTAAAGAAATCTTTATTAAAAGGTTTATAAAGTGCTGCAATATTTTTATTGTACTCCATAATTGTTAATTTATTTTCTTTGAATAATTCATTATCTAATAATTCACCGTGAAGAATCTTATCACTTGTTTCTTTATCAACCTTTACGATAGGTAAATCTAAGATTTTATTCCAGTGTATGAATGTTGGAATTGTTTCCTTTTCTAATTCATTGATATCAGGAATGTACTCTGGGTAATCTATGTTGAGCTTACCTATATTTGTTCTTAAGATTTCTGATACAACAGCAGTTGTGTCCAGCTTTGATGCTAGATCTAAGATTAAGGATCTTATATAGGTTCCCTTACTTACTGTGATAAGGAATTCTGCCTTGGAACCTTTAAGACCTAATAGTGAGAATTCTGAAATATTAATCTCTCTTTCAGGAACTTCTACCTCTTTCCCTTGCCTTGCATAATTATAAAGTCGTTTGCCATCAACTTTAACAGCTGAATAAAGAGGGGGCTTTTGCATAGAGACCCCAAGAAATGAAGTTAACAATTTTTTTACTTCTGTTTCTTTATTAGTTAAATCAATATCTTCTACTTGAACTACTTCTGTGTCAGTATCTATTGAATCAGAAGAATAACCAAAAATTGCTGATACTTTATAGGTCTTATCCGTTTGATTGGTGTAATTGAATAGCTTTGTGTATTTATCTGTAGCTATAAGCATCAAGCCCTCAGCATTAGGATCTAAAGTACCAGCATGACCAACTTTGTTAAATCTGTATAAATATTTGAATTTTGAACATAAATCCTGAGAAGTCCAAGTCTTTGGTTTGTTTATCAGATAAAAATTAGATCTGTTTTCGGATTTCATTTTTAATATTCAAAATAATTTCTTTTATCGGTAAGTCTGATGAAAAACCACTTGCAGCTTTATGTCCACCACCATTAAAAAAAGAAGCTAATTGCTGTACGTCAAAATCTGTTCTAGACCTAAGACTTCCTTTAAAAGAGCCGTCTGTCTGCTCTTTTAACAAAAGTGCAATTTTAGATTCTTTAGCAAGTCTTACAACATCTATGAGAAAATCAGTTTCTCCAGGTGTGGTGCAAAATTCTTTGTAATCTTTTTGATAAACCACAGAATATATAAATTTAAGTTCTTTATCTAACTCAAGTCTATCTATGATTTTACTTTGCAACTTAAGAGCATTTAACTCAACTGAGCCATAAATGTTCTCACTAATATCACTAAGGTCTGCACCATTATTCATTAAATCAGCAGCTATTGTAAACACTTCGGCATCAGTATTAGAATATTGAAACCTACCAGTATCAGTTATTAACCCAGTCATAAGACAATCTGCCATTGGTTTAGATATCTGAATACCCTCTTCTAAAAAGACTCTGTATAACACTTGTGTAGTACTAGCTGCCTTAGGGTCTATAATCTGAACATCTCCAAAGGTAGGATCAATATGATGATCTACTACAACAACTTTTTCAGAATTTATGACCGTCGGTTCCAACTTTCCAAGTCTAGATGGGTTTCCACAGTCAAAAACAAAAACAGTTGCGTACTTATCTTCAGTTTGTGATGAAATCAAGTCGTAAGGTAAATGATTTAAGTTGGTAGGAAGGTCACCTGTAATATCAAAAGCAACTGTGGATTCTATATTCATTGAATCAAGAAGTAATTTTAACGCAAGAGCCGAACCTACTGCATCTCCATCTGGATTTATATGCCCTGTAATAAGTATGGGTGTGTTTTTGAAATGATCTGTAAAATTATTTTTCATTAGCTTTGTATATTAACTCATTAAGTTTGTCAGCATTTTCAAAACTATAATCAATTTCAAATTGAATTCTAGGTATAAATTTTGTGGTTAACTGGCGACCTAATTCTTTTTGAATTTTAACTCTATTTTTATCAAGATCATTTGAAAGCGTGCCTTTTGTATTTTCTAATGATGAAACGTATATTGTACATCTTTTTAAATCAGGTGAGGTTGCCACATGAGTTACAGTTGCTTTGTTTAAATTAGGATTTGAACTTCTCAGTAATTCTTGAGAAATAATTTGATGAATTTGTGGATTAATCCTATTAATTCTTCCACCTCTAGTTTGTTTTTTCATCATGTCTATTTAATTTCGACTTCACCCAGTATTTCGATAACGTCGCCTTCTTTAATATCTTTGTAGTCAGTTAAACCGATTCCGCATTCGAGACCTTCTAAAACACTCTCAACGTTATCTTTAAATCTTCTTAGAGAGGTGACTGTTCCTTCGTAAATAACAACCCCGTCTCTTAGTAGTCTTGCCTTGCTATCAATTTCAACTCTACCTTCAGTTACTATAGACCCTGCAACAACTCCAACTTTAGGCGCTCTAAATGTAGTTCTTACGTCAACCATACCAATCACTGCTTCTTCAGTTTTAATTGTCATCTCACCCTGCAGTGCTTCAGTAATATCATCTAATAATTCATAAATTATTTGATAAGTTCTAACATCTATACCTTTACTTTGTGCCATGTTTCTTGCCTGACTATCAGGTCTTACATTAAAACCTAGAATCATAGAATTCGTTGCACCGGCTAAATCTACATCTGAAAGTACGATTCCACCGACTGCTGAATGCACAATTTCAATTTGTACTTCATCGGAAGATAATTTCAATAGACCATCTTTTATAGCTTCAACAGAGCCGTTCGTATCTGCTTTTAAAATCACATTTATTGTATTTAATTCACCCTCTTGAAGTAATTGCATCATTTCGGAGACACGTGACTGCACTGTGTATGAGGAACTGTCAAAGTCTTTTAACAGAGTTTTATTTTCTTCAGCTTTCGCTTTTGCTTCTTTTTGGTTTTTAACAGCTACAAATTGATCTCCTGAATTAGGAGATTCATCCCAGCCAATAATATCTACAGGAGAGCCAGGAATTACATTTTTAAGAATTTTATTCGTGTGGTCGAACATTGATTTTACTCTACAAAAGGCTCCGCCAGCATATAGGAAATCTCCTTGTTTTAATGTTCCTCTAGTTACAACAACAGTTGCTACATTTCCGCGACCTACTTCCATTCTAGATTCAATGATGTAGCCAGAAGCATTTGTATTAGGATTTGCTTTAAGCTCTTCAATTTCAGCAACTAATGAGAGTGTTTCTAGTAGATCATCTACACCGTCACCCTTTAAAGCGGAAACCTCTACTACAGGTGTATCACCTCCAAGATCCTCAGCGATAATTTCATATTTTGTTAAATCAGCTTTTACTAGGGAAGGATTTGCATCGGGAAGATCACACTTGTTTACAGCAACAACAATTGGAACACCGGCTGCTTTTGAATGATTAATTGCTTCTACAGTTTGTGGCATAATTCCATCATCTGCAGCAACAACTAATACAACAATATCGGTTACATTTGCTCCCCTGGCCCTCATTTGAGTAAAAGCTTCGTGACCTGGAGTGTCTATAAAAGTTATACCTAAATCTCCGGACTCAACTTTATACGCACCTACGTGTTGAGTGATACCGCCGGCTTCGCCATCTGCAACTTTTTCATTACGTATGTAATCTAACAAACTTGTCTTACCGTGGTCAACATGACCCATAACAGTAATTATTGGGGAGCGCACTGTTAGGTTTTGGTCATCATCTTCAAATTCTTGAAGTTCAAGTATTTCTGATCGTTTAATCTCTACTTTTTCAACAATCTCTGGCATAAGGTCGTATTTTTCAAGTAATGTTTCTATTTCATTATCTTTTAATTGTGATGTCATTGACTGCATAATTCCAAGGGACATTAGATCCCCAACAATTTGGGTAGCTTCAATATTTACTATTGAAGAAAGCTCTTCAGGAGTAGAACCAGATGGAACTTCGATAATTTGTATATCTTTATCCTCAGGAATGCTGGGTTCAATTTCTTCATCAGGTACTGTCTCACTTCCATCATCTTCACTTTGATTTGGAGAATCAGTTGTCTCTACTGTGTCATTGTGAGTATCTTCAGTAGGTGCATTTTTTTCATTGAAAGCTAAAACGACTAATTCCTCTTCTTCTGGGGTCAAACCAGATGAAGCAGTCTTAACTTCAATACCTAATTCATTAGCAAGAAAGAGGATGTCAGCAGAAGCGACTTCCAGTTCCTTTGCTATTTGATGAATACGTTTTTTGGCCATTACTCTTCCTCTTTGGTTACTTCTTCCTGAACTTCTTCAACAACCGGGGAGTCTCCTAAGCCCTCTATATCAATTTTGTAACCTGTCAATTTTGCTGCAAGTCTTGCATTTTGACCTTCTTTACCTATAGCTAAAGATAGTTGATTATCTTTGACAGTTACTTTTGCACTTTTAGTGTGTTCATCTATGTCTACTAATTCAATATCAGCAGGGCCGAGTGCCTCAATAATAAATCGCACTTTGTCTTCTCTCCACTCGACAACATCTAACTTCTCTCCTTTTAATTCATTTACAATTTGCCTAACTCTAGATCCACGAGAACCTACACATGCGCCCTTTGGGTCTACATTTGGATCATTTGAAAATACAGCAATCTTCGTCCTGCTTCCTGCTTCTCTTGCGATTGCTCTTAATTCGACCGTACCATCATTCAATTCTGGAACTTCTAATTCAAGCATTCTTTGTATGAATTCGGGCCTGTTTCTACTAATAATAATTGGGATACCTTTGGCATCTTCTCTAACTTCAGTGATAAGAGCCTTTATTCTATTTCCTCTTTCAAGCCTCTCAAAAGGTATTCTTTCACTTGAAGGAATAACTGCTTCAGCGTCTTGAAGATCTATAATTGTTTGATTGAATCTTGAATCAAATTGAGTAACAATTCCAGTAATTAATTCACCCTCTCTACCGATATATGCATCAAGGACAGTTGCTCTTTTCGCATCTCTAACTTTGGTTGTCATCATTTGTTTAAAAGATTGTGCAGCAATTCTTCCAAAGTCAGAGTCGCTGATATCAGCTTCCCATTCCTTTAACACATTTCCTTCATTATCAAGTTCTTGCGCGTAAACAGTAACTTCACCGCTTTCTGGATCTAACGTTACTCTAGCCTCTTCTGCAGCTCCATCTATTCGCATATATGCGGATCTGAAAGCTGAAACCAATGCTTCATACATGCTGTCAACAGTAACGCCTTTGTCTAGCGCCAATGATTCGATAGCTTGTTTTATATCTCCACCTAATTTCATTTTTTACCTCTATTATTTAACTTTCTGCTTAAATTTGTTGTAATTAACTCTTGCTCTTTTTATGTTGTCTAACTCAAAATTTTGTTGCTTATCATCAACTAGAATTGTTACATTATCGTCATCTGAAGTCAGTAACTCACCCTCAAAGGTGTACTCACTGTTTATTGGTGAGTAAAGTTTAATTTTGACTTCCTCTCCTTCTGCTAACTTAAAATGTCGCACTGTTTTTAGGGCACGTTCAATACCTGGGGTTGATATAACAAGCTCATAGTCACCTTTAAATAAATTGAATTCTTCTAGGTGACGCTGCAATTGGTAATTTAATCTCTCAATGATTGAATAATTGACATCTTTTTCTGAAAAAATAAAAATCTCGATTTTGTCAATATTTGGAAAATTGACAATGTTTATATCATATAGTTCAAGATTTTCTTCAGTAAGAAAGGCCACTACGGATTCTTTGATGTCGACTTCAGTGTACTCCATCTTCCCTCCGTTCATAAAAAAAGTGGGTTGTGACACCCACCAAATGTAGCTAAATTGTCTATATTTATCATAACAAATTAGGGATTAAAGAGAAAGAAGTTTTTAATATGATTTAGAGAAAATAACAAATTTTCCATTTTCTTCAGCTTGATTCACTGATAGCTTTTCTTCAGTATGATCTAGTGGATAACATCGGATTGTTGCTTTAGTTTGTTCTTTTACTTTTAACTCATCATCTTTATTCTCGGCCCAATAACAAGATACAAATCCATCATTTTCTGATAATTTCTTTATTAAATCCCCCATATCTTCAGCATGTTGAGTGTTTTCTTCGAGAAAACCCTGACTTTTAGAAAGCATTCCAGATTGTATGGTCTCTAACAGTAGTGGCACTTCAGTAGGCAACGTATCAATATCAACTTCTGTTTTAGAGTCATCAACATCTCTTCTTGCAACAATAACACTATTTTTTTCAATATCTTTAGGGCCAATCTCTATTCTTAAAGGAACACCCTTTAACTCCCACTCGTTGAATTTAAATCCTGGTGAGACCTCTTCTCTGTCGTCAACCTTTACTCTGATTCCTTCAAGAGATTTGGCTAGCTGATGAGCTGTATTAAGTATTTTTTCAGGATCACTATTTTTTGGAATTATAGGGACGATCACTACCTGTGTTGGAGCTATAGCTGGTGGTAACTTCAATCCTTTATCGTCACCATGTGCCATAATAATCATCCCAATTAGTCTTGTACTCACTCCCCAACTAGTTTGATAAGGATGCTGTAATTCATTGTTTTCATCTGAAAATTGGATTTCAAAAGCCTTAGAAAAATTCTGACCAAGTTCATGTGAGGTGCCCGCTTGAAGAGCCTTTTTGTCCAACATCATAGCTTCAATTGAATATGTTACTTTTGCACCAGCAAACTTTTCCATTTCAGATTTTGTCCCTTTTACAACTTTTACAGCTGCTACATTTTGCGTAAATTCTTCATAAATATCTAGCATCTGTAATGCTTCCTCAGTAGCTTCATCTTTAGTTTGATGAGCAGTATGACCTTCCTGCCATAAAAATTCTGAAGTTCTTAGAAATAGGCGTGTTCTCATTTCCCATCTAACTACATTTGCCCACTGGTTTATCAACATCGGCAAGTCTCTATGACTTTTTATCCATTTTGCAAACATGTGATTGATAATTGTTTCCGAAGTTGGTCTTACTATCAAGGGTTCTTCTAATTCTTTACCCCCAGCATGTGTAACAGTTGCGAGCTCAGGTGAAAAACCTTCGACATGCTCTGCTTCTTTTTGTATAAACGACTTTGGAATAAATAATGGAAAATAGGCATTTTCATGACCTGTTTCTTTGAATCGATTATCAAGGTATGACTGAATATGTTCCCACAGTGCGTATCCATAAGGTCTAATGACCATAGTGCCTTTGACTGGTGAATAGTCAGCTAATTGCGCTTCTTGAATAATATCTGTATACCATTGATTAAAATCTTCTGACATTGGGGTTAGCTTTTTTACCATGGTTATATCTTAAATGTTTTATTTATCTTTTTCTTGTTTTGAGGTAATCTCGACTACGGATTTTGTTCGTTCTTCAAAATTATTGATATCGCCTTGAAGACCCATTAACTCCTCAGCATCTTGTTGAGCCATCCTGGCTGCGTCTTTATCTGCTGCAGCTAGACGAGCTTCTATTCCCTCTTTGGCTAGAAGCCTACCCTCTTCTACAAGTGCAGTAACCATGTCTTTTTCATCAACAACTTTCACAACTTCACCTTTTATAAAGAGATGCCCTCTTTTTCTTCCAGCTGCAATTCCAATATCCGCAGACCTAGCTTCACCAGGTCCATTTACTACACAACCCATAACAGCTACTTGAATAGGTAAACCCTCATTTTCTAATGCTGATTGAGCTTCTGACGCGACAGAAATCACATCTACCTCTGCCCTACCGCAACTAGGACAAGCTATCAAATCAAGTGACTTTCGTTCACGCAAACCTAAATATTCTAGGAGCTGCCTTCCATGTTTTGCTTCTTCAATTGGATCAGTTGTTAATGACATTCTTATCGTATCTCCAATCCCTTCGGAAAGTAAAGTAGATATTCCTGCAGTAGATTTAATAAGTCCACCAGGTAGTGGTCCTGCTTCTGTAACGCCAAGATGTAATGGATAATCAACTTTTTCTGCAAGTAAACGATAAGACTCAATCATTAGAGGTACGTTAGAATGTTTTACTGATATCTTTATATTGTTAAAATTAACTTCTTCTAAATATCTAACTTCATTTAATGCAGATTCAACCAAAGCTTCTGGTGTTGCTTCACCATATTTCTCTAATAAATTTTTGTCTAAAGAACCAGCGTTGACTCCAATCCTTATTGGAATTTCAGCTTTCAAGCACTCTTTTGCTACTAGTTTAATCTGATCTTCATTGCGAATATTACCTGGATTCAGCCTGAGTCCCTGAACTCCTGCCTCAATAGCAGCTAAAGCTAACTTGTACTGAAAATGTATGTCAGCAACTATAGGAACAGGACTTCGTGTACAAATCTTAACTAAAGACTCTGCTGCCTCTATTTCATTACAGGTTACACGAACTATATCAGCACCATTTGCAGCCCATGAATAGACTTGTTCGAGAGTTTCATCAGTGTTTCTAGTTTTTGTTGTAGTCATTGATTGCACTGATACTTTATGATCAGAACCAATACCAACACTACCCAACATTAGCTGTCTAGTTTTTCTTCTCACAGATGTCATAATCGTATAGGTTGAGTTATGTCTAGATAAAAAGCTGTAACACCAAGGAAAATAAAAATACCAACAACTAACGCAGCTATAGGATATAGTTTTTTATCTGAAACTTTTCTTCCTGTAATTCCTTCTACAAGTGACAAGACTACTCTTCCACCGTCAAGAGGTATAAATGGAAGTGCATTGAACACAGCAAGAAATATATTTACAAAAGCAAGTAAGCTAAATAAATTTACATAACTATCTGCAGCTATTTGATTACCAGCCTGCGCTAAACCTATTGGACTAAGAGGTCTAACTTCATCAGGTACTTCCTGACCTGTGTATGTCCCAAATAGGGTCTTAATATTGTCTGGGCTAAAAAGCGTTATGATCCCATCCACTGCAGCTAAAGTCATCTCTGCTTCTAAAACAGTAGTCCTTGTAATGGCAGAAATAATTCCTAGTTTTTCATTTTCAATAGCCGGTGTAACACCAAGATATCCTACAAGTTGTCCATTTAATGTTCGCGACTCTAAAGAGGTAGTTGTATCTATCACTTGGTTTGCTCTTATGTATGAAATGTTTACTTCGTTACCAGGATTAGCTTCGATAATTGAAACAAGGTCTGTCCATGTTTGAACTTCTATATTATCGAATTTCACTATCTCATCACCTGGCATTAACCCAGCCTTCATGGAAGGAGAATTAGTATTATTTTGAATAGATTCTCCGATTTGAGCAATTTCTAGTGTTGGGACATTCACGCCATTTGTTGTAAGTATTGCAAATAGGATGAGCCAAGCTGTTAAGAAATTTACCAGAATCCCTGAAATAGCTATGTAAAACTTAGTAGTCCACCTTGCATTGTGAAACACTTCAGAATCTTTGTAACCTGTAGTATCTTCGGATTCATCCATACCCGGTATCTTGACATACCCACCTAAAGGTATTGCCTTCAATCCATACTCTGTATTGTTTCTTTTAAAAGAAAATATTTTAGGTCCAAACCCTACAAAGAATTCAGATACTGCAATGCCTGATCGTCTTGCTGATAGATAATGTCCGAACTCATGAAGAACAACAAATACTGTCAAAAAAACAATTGTTAAAATACCATTCATATATTTATTATCCCACTTACGGGATTAAATAAGAAAATAGAGAAAACAATAGCAATATAGGAAAAGATAATAAATAGGAGTCAACTCTATCAAGGAGTCCTCCATGTCCAGGCAGTAAGGAGCTTGAGTCTTTAATACTTATTGTTCTTTTGATTTTTGAAACAAATAAATCACCAAGAACACCAAAAGCAACAAACAATACACTAATTATGATTGCAGTTAAAAATGCAGTTTCTGTATTGAAGTAAAAATTAAGAATCATAGCAGCCGTACCTGTTGTTAAACCAGCAACTAAGCCTTCTACAGTTTTATTTGGTGAAATATGTTCAATTAATTTTGTTTTTCCATAGCGTCGACCAATTTCATAAGCAAGAGTATCAGACAAAGATATAGAAATTATTGATAGATACGTGAATAAAAGTGAATAATTTTTTAATATAAACACTACTGAGGTGATGCCTAAACTAAACCAAATGTGAAATATGAAAAGACTTCCAAATTTTTCATAAATGCCATAAGAGATGAATGATCCTGTATAAATAATTACACCAATTGGAAGTAAAAAGAAGGAGACATAAATTAAAGATATGTCGTAATAATAAACAATAAACATTGGTGCTAAGGCAGAGTAAAGCAAAAAAGGATAGGGAATAACTATTCCATAATCGAACATATCAAACCACTCTTTTGAAGCTATAAAAACTGCGAAAATAAGAAGTAAGAAAGCTGAATTTTTATTTGTAAAAAATAAAGATAGTAATACTAATAAACCGATAGCAGTAAATAGCCTAGGGTTAGAAGTAAACATATTGTTTGATAAATCATCATTATCGTTCGAAGTTTCATCTACTGGAAGCTCAATTACTCCAGGCCAAAAAGTACCTTCGTCTTCTGACGAGAAATTAAATCTAAACTTCGAGAAGTTCATTTTGTTTAACTGAAAGTAGCTCATCTACTTTTTTTACATACTTATCAGTTAGTTCTTGAATTTGTGTTTCAAACCTTTTGAGGTCATCGGCAGATATCTCGTCTTTCATTTTGTCCAATTCATCAATACCACTTCTCCTGTGTGATCGTATTGATATCTTTGAATCCTCTGTGAATTTTGAAGCTACTTTAGTAAGCTCTTGTCTTCTTTCTTCAGATAACGACGGAATAGGAATTCTTATAACATCCCCATCAGTTGCTGGATTCAACCCGATGTCTGCATTTTGTATAGCTTTTTCAATATCTTCAAAAGAACCCTTATCGAATGGTTGAATCAATAATAACTTTGGATCAGGCACGCTGATGGACGCGAGTTGTTGTAATGGTGTTTTTGTACCGTAGTAATCAACCTGAATGTTAGTTACCAATGAAGGATTGGCTCGACCTGTTCTTATTTTTGTAAACTCTTCAACCAAATGATTAACTGAAGTTTTCATATTGTTTTCTACATTTGAGATTAATTCTTGTGTCATAACTAATTTATTAATGTTCCTAACTCTTTTCCAGACAAAACATCATATATGTTATCTGCCTGTGTTCCATCGAAAACTCTGATTGGCATTTCATTTTCTTCACATAAAGTAATTGCGGTTAAATCCATAACTCCAAGTTTTTTTTCAACAACATCTGTATAAGAGATTTTATCATAAAGTACTGCGTTGCTGTCCTTCTCCGGATCTGAAGAATAAACACCTTCTACTCTTGTTGACTTAAGAACAATATCAGCCTCAATTTCATTAGCCCTCAGTGAAGCTGCCGTATCTGTTGTGAAATACGGGTTCCCTGTACCTGCCGCAAAAATTACGATTCTGCCTTTTTCAAGATGCCTCATCGCTCTAAGTCTTATATATGGCTCTGCCACAGCTGTCATTGTAATGGCAGACTGAACACGGGTTTGAGTTCCATTTTTATCTAAAGCATCTTTTAATGCAACAGCATTTATTACTGTTGCTAACATGCCCATGTAATCAGCATTAGCTTGGGCCATCCCCTTGGCAGATTCCTGGACGCCTCTAAAAAAGTTACCTCCACCAACTACAACAGCTATCTCAACACCTTCTGAGTTAGCTTTAGAAATTTGGTCTGCGATGTTAGTTAATATATCAGGTGAAATACCAAAGTTGGTATCTGAATCAGCAAATGATTCGCCAGAGAGTTTTAAAAGTACTCTCTTTGCCATTTAGGAACCTACTTCTACCCTAGAAAACTGTTTAATGTAGATTTTTTCTCCAAGTTTTCCAGACATTTCTTCTATCATAGTGCTGACTTTACCCTCGTAAATTTCAGGATTGCAAAATGTTTGTTCATTTAAGACATTATCTTTATAAAAAGAAACAATCCGGCCATCAATAATTTTTTCAATAACTTCAGGTGGTTTACCTTCGTTTTCTGATTGCTTGAGAATAATATCTTTTTCTTCCTGAAGCTTTTCCTCTGAAATGTCCTCAATATTGAGATATCCAGGCTTCATAGCTGCGATATGCATTGCAATTTGCTTGGCTGCATCTTTAAATTCATCTGATTTAGCAACAAAATCAGTCTCACATGCAAGTTCTACTAATACACCAGATACAGCTCTGTCTTGCTGGTAGTGTATGTAGTCACCTATGGTGCCTTGATTTGCTTCTTTGTCAGCTCTTTTTTTAGAGTCTGCCAAACCTTTTTCTCTAAGGTGCTTAACAGCTGCATCAAAATCACCACTTGTTTCAGTTAATGCTTTTTTTGCATCCATCATGCCTGCACCAGTCATGTCCCTAAGTTTTTTTACATCAGAGGCTGATATAGTCATTAACTATTCTCCTTTTCTTCTTTTACAGATTCCATACCTGCTCCTTTAGCGCAAGCACTAGCAATTGCTGAAGTAACGACCTCTATTGATCTAATTGCATCATCATTCCCAGGAATAACAATATCAACTCCAGTTGGATCAACGTTTGAATCCGCAAGACCAATTACAGGTATGTTTAGCTTATTGGCTTCAGTTAATGCAGTTGACTCATTCATTAAATCAACAATAAATATTGCATCAGGAATCTTGTTTAGATTAACAATTCCACCTATGGACCTGGTTAACTTAGCTATCTCTCTTCTGATTCTTAGTCTCTCGGGTTTTGGATACGCATTTATCTCACCAGAATCCTCAAGTGATATTAATTCTTTGAGGTAAATTACTCTCTTAATTATTGTTTTGAAATTTGTAAGCATGCCACCAAGCCATCTGTGATTTACATATGGCATTCCAGCAGCTTCAGCCTGTTCTTGTATTACATTCTGGGCCTGTGGTTTTGTACCAACAAAAAGGACTTTTCCACTATTTGCTACAATTTTTTGCACGAAATCTTCTGCTTCTGCAATTGCATCATATGTGATACGCAGATCTAGAATGTGTATTCCGCTTTTATCCCCATATATGTAATTATCCATTTTGGGATTCCATCTTTGAGTTTGATGGCCGAAGTGAACTCCTGCTTCTAAGAGTTCTTTCATGTTTGTACTCATTATTCTCCTTTGGTTGTTTCATCCCATATTTATTACTTACGCG
>MDTG01421700.1_pt1 | contig 14449 bp, 10 predicted proteins | sample 811421 | NCBI WGS metagenome assembly MDTG01 (sample SAMN05326645, study PRJNA326480) | marine metagenome | isolation source: seawater | place: Pacific Ocean: South East | collected 2011
AACTCATTATTGACAATTTCAACATTAAATCTGCTTTTCAAGTCCGATAAATTATTAACTTTGTCTTTAAATTGATTATGTGGTGTATGCAGTTTTGCATCTTCTCCCAAAAAAAAGGAAAATCTTTTCGGTTCTGAGAACTCTCTAATAGCTTTATTATCAGACTGCCAAACATGTGAGCTATCTATAAATGAAAATCTATAATTCTTAGAGTCATGGGAGAAAAAAATTACTAAAGACTTGTTAATTGATAGTTTATTCATTACAGAAAAAATTTTTTTTGTAAGTATGGTTCTGGGATCATGAGATGAATTATGCTCTACTTCTAAAATGGCTAGATCATCCAAAGATTTTATTTTTCCTAACTTAAAAATATTTTTGATTAAGTCTTTTTTCGTATCGTCGATGTACTTTTCCTCTTTTATAAGAAGATCTTCTGGTAAAAACTCTTGCAGAAACTCTAAAAAATTTTCTCTAATATATTTTTTTGAAAAATCATACATTTTGAATCTCTTCTGAAATTATCAATTTTTCTATATCTTTGTCTATTTTTTTTGCTTTTGAAATAATTTTGTTTAAATATTCGGGGGGAATATCAATAATAAGTTTTTCCAAATCTTGTTTTAAATTTTTTTTATTTATTGCTCTTATTTGTTTTAAAAACCTTGGAGGTATTGCATCCAATTCTTTAACAACCATTAATAAATCCTTTAAGTAAGCTACGTATTTGGTGTTTTGAATTTTTAAAAGAATCTCGATTTTTGAAATAGAATCTCTTTTTCCTTTATCAAGCGCTGCTATGAAATTTTTTTTAAATAGACCTTTTACTGCAGCTATATATTTTTTTTCAAAGTTACTAGTAACTTCTCTTGATTTTTCTGTTTCATTTGCCTCAAAAACACTTAAATATTTATCAGGCGTTAAAATTTTAAAATTAGATTTTTCATCTAAATATCTAAACATGGATTCTTGACCTTTTTTTGCATATATCAAAACTCCTGGTCCTTGCTTACATTTTATTCTTCTGTTAACTCTAATTCTATTAGGTAGATCCTGAACTTCCTTAATCAGTTTTGGATTGCTCTCTCTAACGTTATAAATAATATTTTCAAAATAGACTTCGGGATTAGTTTCCTCTTCTAAAATTTCTTTATACTGATCTTTAAAAAAAGACTCTAAATCTTCATCTTTAGTTAATACTTTGGTGTCGTCACCAAATAATGCTTTAAACATTGACATTTTCAAACTAGTAATCTTTTTTGTTCTGACCTCTTTCTCTCCTATGCCAGTTGGAAAAAAATTATAAATAAATAATTCATCATAAACTTTTTTATTGATTCTATTAATTCTTCCTACTCGCTGGATTACTTTTGTTGGATTATAGGGAATATCATAGTTTATTATCGTTCCAGCTCTGTTAAGGTTGTAACCTTCTGCAATTGCATCAGTTGCAATTAGGATATTCAAACTATTTTTTTGTTTATCAGAATTTGCATCAAATTCTTCTTTTAAAATTTTTTTATTATCTTTTTTATATCCTTGTTTTGCAGTGTATTTGAAAACCTTATATTTTTTTTTTAATAATTTATCGTATAGATAATCTGCAGTATCCGCAAATTCTGAGAAAACTAATATTTTTCTTTTATCTGGTCTACTTAGCTCCATTTTTAATCTTTCTTCAAACTTTGAAAATTTCGGATCTGTAAAATTGTTGTCTAAAATATCTATCCATCTTTTTTTTAAATTTTTAAGTACTGCAATATCGTTTAAAAGATCCGAAAAATATTCTTCTTTTAACTCGCTTTTTTTGATGTGCCAAAATCCTCTTTCTTTCATTTTTTTAAATTCAGGTACTTTTTCAATTGAATTTAAATCTAAATTATCATCTTCTCCACTTATTATTTCGTCAGGAGTAGGCAAATTACCTTTTTTATAAATCGGAACAATTTTGTATTTTTCAAAATAATCTTTAACTGTATTGTTGGAAAAAATTATTGCATCAAGTGTTTTAAGAAAAGATACAATGCAGCTTTCAAACCTTCTAACTAAAAGTCTTTTTATAAAATCATCCATATTTTCCTGTGTTTGTCTTAAAAGTTCCTTCTCAACCCCAGCTCTTTCAGCAATTTCTAAAATATATTTTTGTTTTATATAGGTTGTAGGTTTGTAACGAGCTCCTGTATATTCTTTTATATTAGACTTGGGTGCTATAATATTTAAAGTGTCAATATATAATTCTGTAAGATCACCCAAATCATAATTCAATAATCTAGGATCACTTACTTTGGGGAATTTAATTTTTTGTCTTTCTAAATCTTTTTTATATCTATCTATTCTTACAAGATCTAATCTTGATCTTCTGATTACTATTGGGGAAAGCATTGTTCTCATTTGTGAGGCAATTTTATCTCTTTTTTCTTTTATCTTTTTAAAATCTGATGGTTTTCCAGGATTTAGTCTAGCGATTGAATTATATTCTTTTATTAAGTCTTTAAATTCCTCAGATAAATTTTCTATTGTCTGAAGTGATGATTTTGTAGGAATTTGAAACAACTTTATCATGTTAAAAATATCTTGAGGTTTATTGTTAAAAGGAGTAGCTGATAGCAAAATTACTTTGTTTTTAGCACACAGTTTATGCAAATCTCCGTAGTCTATAGTTAAATCATTTCTATAGTAATGGGCTTCATCAAGAATAATTGTATTGTCATCATTGGGTCTTTCGAATCTAAACGTATCAGTTATTTTTCCCCTAGATATAACAATGCCAGGTACTCCTGCTATGCTTAAATATTCTTGCCATTGATCAATTAAATGAGGAGGACAAACTACTATTGTATTATGTCCAAGATTTTTAGCTATAGCAGCTGCAATAATACTTTTACCTAAACCAACCACATCGGCAATGATAAGCCCTTGATGTTTTCTGATAATATCTAAACCTTTTACTATTGCATCTTCTTGATATTTAACATTAAAAAACTGTCCAGATGAAAATTCTTTAGGCATTAAAATCTTATTATCATCTCTGTTTTGAAAATATTCATCTAAAACTTTTAAAAATAGGTGGTAAGGATTTGGTGTTTTATTTATCCAAGTTTTTTTAATTACGTTATTATTAAATTCATCAAAATTCTCCTTACTTGCTATAGGAATACTTTTAGACCAACTTTCATTAAATCTATTAGAGTGTGCTTCAAAATTTTCTTTATCATAAAACATGTAATTATTATTTTTTTGTAAATTAGTTAAAAAACCCGTTCTCGAAAAATTACTTGACCCCGCTAAAACAGTACCAGGAATTAATTTATCCTTAATTGATTTTTTTGAATACTTAAATATAAAAAATTTTGAGTGATCATTTTTTTCTGGGTCTAATCTTATTTCAAGTGTGCCATTTTTTAATTTTTCAACAAAAAGTTTTTGTGCATCTTGTTGAATATTTTGATCCAATATTTCAGTAGAATTTATATCATCAGTCAATTGATTAAAGTATCTTTGCTTGAGATAAGATTGAGATGACTGTGTCAAATCGTAAATTTTTTGATCATAGTTTATTCCAATTATAATTTTTATTTTTTTATTTTTTAAAGATTTATAAATTTCTTCAAATCCCGAGAACCAAAAATATCCTACTTGAACAAAAAATTCTTCGCAATTAGGTAGAATTTCTTTTTGAATTTCGGTTACAGTTTTTTCGGTGTTCTTTATCAATAAACTCATACGATAACCATTTGATCACAGTGATGAGCGCAATTCCAGCACAGTGAATCTAAAAAAATTGTGTTTTTTTTTCAAATTTACTATCATTTCTTTACGTTTTGGTGCGGTCGGAGAGACTCGAACTCTCATGGGAAACCCCACACGGCCCTCAACCGTGCCTGTCTACCAATTTCAGCACGACCGCGCACTTTCTGCGACAATAAGTGAATGACAATTTAAGTTCAAGTTGATAGATTAGAATAAGTATGTCTGCACAAGAACAATTAAATAAAAATACAGTCGATATTTATAAAAAAATATCTAAACACGTTCCTGAAATTGAGTGGAAAGTGCATGCTCCTTTGATTGAAAGAATTAATAAATTAAAAAAAGAGAAAAATGCAGTAATTTTAGCCCATAACTATCAAACACCCGAGATTTATCATGGCGTCGCTGATATAGCTGCTGACTCACTTGCTTTAGCAGTTGAGGCTGCAAAAACGTCAGCTGATATTATTGTTTTATGCGGAGTACATTTTATGGCTGAAACAGCGAAACTAATGAGTCCAAATAAGAAAGTTTTAATTCCTGATATGCGAGCAGGATGTTCATTGGCAGAATCATTGACAGGAGAAGATGTAAGATTACTAAAAAAAAAATACCCAGGCGTTCCTGTAGTTTCATATGTTAATACTTCAGCGGATGTAAAAGCTGAAACAGATATTTGTTGCACCTCTGCTAATGCGGTAAAAGTTGTTGAATCTTTAAATACCAACCAAGTGATTTTTTTGCCCGATCAACATTTAGCAAATTATGTAGCAAAACAAACTAAAGTAAAAATTATTTCATGGAAAGGGTCGTGTATTGTCCATGAACAGTTTTCCGCAAAAGAAATTGAAGATATTAGATATGCCAATCCAGGAATAAAAATTATAGGACATCCAGAATGCCCTTCTGAAGTTCTTGATGCATGCGATTTTGCTGGCTCTACCGGTGGAATGATAGATTATGTAAAAAAAAATCAACCAAAAAAAGTTATGTTAGTTACTGAATGCTCTATGAGTGACAATGTTCAAGCAGATAACCCTGGTGTTGAATTTATAAAGCCATGTAATCTTTGTCCGTATATGAAAAAAATTACTCTAGAAAAAATTCTTGATTGTCTTGAGAATGAAACTAATGAAATTTTTATTGAAAAAAAAATGGCGAAAGCTGCAAGGAAATCTGTAAAAAGAATGACTGAAATTGGTCGTTAGATCAATGCAAAAGTTAAAACAAAAATATATCAATGGAATTGTTAAAAAAGCTTTAGACGAAGATCTAAAACCTAACGGTGATATCACTACAAATTTAATTAGTTTCAAAAACAAGAAAATCAGAGCAAAGATAGTTACAAAACAAGGCGGCACAATAGCCGGACTAGCTTTCTGTAAAGCAGCTTTTAAATTAATAGGTAAAGAGACTATATTCGTAAGCAAGGTTAAAGATGGCTCTAAAGTCAAAAAGAATAAAGTTGTTGCTGAAATTAAAGCAAAAATTAAAACAATCCTAATTGCCGAAAGGACAGCTTTAAATTTTCTAAATCATGCTTCGGGAATTGCTACATTAACTTATCAATTTGTTAAAAAGGCTAATAAAAAAACTAAAATTTGTTGTACAAGAAAAACAACTCCAAATTTGAGATTGTTAGAAAAATATGCTGTTAAAAAAGGTGGTGGACACAATCATAGGTATAACTTGAGTGATGAAATTTTAATCAAAGATAACCATATAAGCGCAGAAGAGAATTTAAGAAAATTGGTAAAAAAAGCCATCAAAACCAAAAAAAATGTAACTGTGGAAATAGAAAATCTAAAACAATTAAATCAAGTGTTAGGTCTTAAATTCAAGCGTATTCTTTTTGACAATATGAGCTCAAAACAATTGAAAAAATGTTTAAAGCTATGTGGAAATAAATATGAAACTGAATACTCCGGTAATGCCAATCTTGGAAATGTCAAAAACATATCTAATACTGGTGTTAATAGAATTTCGGTAGGAAATATCACTCATAGCGCTAGGTCTTTTGATTTAAGCTTAAAAATTTATAAATAAGATTTACTGTATTGACAGTTAGAGCTAATCTATAATAGAGTAAATAGACCATCCACATGGTGAAAAAGCGGCTCATCTACATGAGTTAAAAGTAGGTTGAATAAACAAAATAGGAGATGTGTATGATAAAAAGACACGCGCATTTGCTTAACGAGTTCAGCCGAAAACAAACAGAGGCTAAACTTGTTCAGCAATTACAAAAATCTAGAAAAACAGTGGCGGCTAATGCTAATGGAACATCCGGATATACGATAAAAGAAGGTAAGAATGCTGGAAAAGTTTTGAAACATTTAAAGATAGACTCAAAAAAAATCTAACTATTGTAGAGGTGGTGCTTTTAAGTATTGCCTCTATAATTTAAGGAAATTTATTTTCTAATTTCTGCTTGAGCTGCAGCCAATCTAGCCACGGGAACTCTAAATGGGGAGCAAGATACATAGTTTAATCCTGTTCTTGAACAAAACTCTATACTTTTTGGATCTCCTCCATGCTCACCACAAATACCAAGTTTAAGTTTTTTATTTTCATTACGTCCTCTTTCGGATGCTATTTCAACTAACTCACCTACTCCATCTTGATCAATACTAACAAATGGATCTATTTCAAAAACTTTGCTATTCAAATAATCGTTTAAGAATTTACCTGAATCATCTCTACTTATACCTAATGTTGTTTGTGTTAAATCATTTGTTCCAAAACTAAAAAAATCTGCATATTTAGAAATGGCTTTTGCTTGTAAAGCAGCTCTTGGAAGCTCGATCATTGTACCAACCGTGTAGCTCAGCTTTGTTTTATATTTTCTTCCAATTTTCGTAGCTGTTCTGTCGACAAGCTCTCTTAAAATTTTTAATTCTGTATCAGTTGAAACTAGAGGTATCATTATTTCAACTAATGCTGACTTTTTCTTTTCATTTTTTAATTCCATCAATGCTTCAAAAATAGCTTTACATTGCATCTCATATATCTCAGGAAATGAAATACCAAGTCTACAACCACGATGACCTAACATAGGATTTTCTTCATGTAGTTCAGATATTCTGTCTTTTACTTCTTTAACACCTAGATTTAAAGATCTAGCAACCTCTTCAATATCTTTTTCAGTTTTAGGCAAAAACTCATGCAAAGGAGGATCTAATAATCTGACTGTGACTGGTAATCCAGACATGACTTTAAATATCTTTTTAAAATCATTTTTTTGATAAGGTAGTAGCTTTGAAAGTGCATTGTCTCTATCTTCTCTAGCTTTAGATAAGATCATTTGTCTAACTGATAAAATTCTTTCCTCATCAAAAAACATATGTTCTGTTCTGCAAAGTCCTATTCCCTCTGCACCAAAATCTCTAGCTGTTTTACTATCATTTTCTGTTTCTGCATTCGTTCTAACTTTTAATTTTCTAAATTGATCAGCCCATTTCATTATTGTTGAAAAATAACCTGAAATTTCTGGTTGCACTGTTGGAACTAATCCTTTCATTACTTTACCACTTCCACCGTCAATAGTGATTACATCGCCTTCTTTAATGATTTCATTTCCAGCCTTAAATTGTTTTGTTTCATAATCAATTGAAATTTCACTAGAACCTGAAACGCAAGGCCTTCCCATGCCTCGTGCTACTACAGCCGCATGACTTGTCATACCGCCTCTTGCTGTTAAAATTCCTTTAGCTGCATGCATTCCATGAATGTCTTCTGGCGAAGTTTCTAGTCTCACAAGTATAGTGTTTTGCATCATTCCATTTAATCTTTCAGCTTCGTCTGCTGAAAAAACAACTTTACCACTAGCAGCTCCTGGTGAAGCAGGTAAGCCAGAAGCAATAACAGTTTTTTCGATTTTTTCATCAAGAGTTGGATGTAATAAAGTGTCTAAAGTATTAGGATCGATTCTTAAGATTGCTTCTTTTTTAGAAATCAATTTCTCTTTTACCATGTCTACTGCAATTTTAATTGCCGCTTTAGCTGTTCTTTTTCCTGACCTAGTTTGAAGCATCCAAAGCTTATTTTTTTCAACTGTGAACTCAATATCCTGCATATCTCTATAATGTTTTTCTAGTTTGATAAAAACTTTTGCTAATTCTTTAAAAACATTTGGCATAACTTCTTCCATTGAAAGTTCTTTTGAACCCGATTCTTTCTTTGCTTTTTTAGTAATATATTGAGGTGTGCGAGTTCCAGCAACGACATCCTCTCCTTGGGCATTTATTAAAAACTCACCAAAAAAAGAATTTTCACCAGTTGATGGATTTCTTGTAAAAGCTACACCAGTTGAACAATCATTTCCCATATTTCCAAATACCATTGCTTGAACGTTTACTGCTGTGCCCCAATGATCTGGAATTTGATTTAGTTTTCTATAAGTTTTTGCTCTTTGACTTTCCCAAGATAGGAATACAGCTCTGATAGCTCCATAAAGTTGCTCTTGAACGTTTTGAGGAAAATCAACTTTCTTTTCTCTTTTAATTAAATCTTTAAAATTTTTAATTAACCCGTCCCAATCACTATCATCTAGATCAGTATCTAATAAAACTCCCTTTGTTAATTTGTAGTTATCAATCATTTCTTCAAATAAATGACTCTCTACTCCCATAACAACATTGCCATACATTTGAATAAACCTTCTGTAGCTATCTTTAGCAAATCTACTATTGGATGTTCTTTTTGCCAAAGCTTCGACTGTTTTATCATTTAACCCTAAGTTCAATATAGTGTCCATCATTCCGGGCATAGATATTCTAGCTCCGGACCTAACAGATACTAGTAAAGGATTAATTAAATCTCCAAATTTTTTTTTAGTATTTTTTTCAATATTTTTTAATTCTGTTTGAATATTTTTAATAATTGAAGGTGGAAATTTTTTTTTATTTTTATAAAAGATTTCACAGACCTGTGTCGAGATGGTAAATCCAGGAGGAACAGGTAAGCCTAATCTACCCATTTCACCTAGGTTAGCTCCCTTGCCTCCCAAAATGTTTTTTTTGTTCTTAATTTTACTTGCTTTTTTATCGTTAAAATTAAATATAAATTTTGGCACTATATTCCTTCAAGTTTTGAAAAGTTAACAAAATTATCAAAAGTATCACACAACATTTTTAGAAGTTCTAAACGATTATTTTTAATATCCTTATTTTCATCATTTACCTTTACTTTGTCAAAAAAATTATCTGTGAATGATTTAACCTCAGATAGTTGAATTAACAGATTTTCATAGTTTTTTTTGTCCTCTTTTACAGTAAAAATCTTTCTAATTTCAGTAATTTTTTCATATAACAGTTTTTCTTCTTCTTGTCGGAACAATACAGCGTCAGGCCGACCTGTGATTCCTTTTTCTGTATTTTCAAGAATGTTGAATGCTCGTTTATATGAGCTTATAGCATTTTTACATAAGTCTTTGCCTATATATCTGTTCATTAAAATATTCTTTTTATATAGGTCTAAATAATTATCTCCATTATGCTTACTTATTGATGCTTCTATAATATCGCTTTTAATGTTTTTTTCTTTTAAAATATTTTTCATTCTATCTCTTAAAAAGTCTAAAATTTCTACCTCTACTTTAGCGTTTTTTATTTCAACCCCCTGTTCTTCAAATAATCTAATAGAATAACTTATGAGATCTCTTAATTTGATAGATAAATTATTTTCTATAATTATCCTCAATAATCCGATTGCTGCTCTTCTTAATGCAAACGGATCTTTTGAACTTGTAGGTTTTTCATCTATAATGAAAAAACCCACTAGGCTATCTAATTTATCAACTATTGAAATAGAGTAACTAATTTGTTTTTTTGGCACAGGTGAATTAATGCCAATAGGCAGATAGTGTTCACTGACAGCGTTAGCAACATCTTCTTCAAAACCTTGTGCTAAAGCAAAATACTTTCCCATAACACCTTGTAACTCTGGGTATTCTCCAACTAGATCTGAGCATAAATCTGATTTTGAAATAGATGCAGCTATTTGGGTTTTTTCTTTGTTAATATTCAACTCATCCGATATTAAAGAAGATAGTTTTCTAAGTCTTTGAGTTTTATCATAGATTGTTCCTATTTTTTCATAAAAAATAATTTTTTTCAATTTTACAATTTGTTTAATTAAGTTTTGAGATTTATCTTTGTTCCAAAAAAATTGAGCATCTGACAACCTAGCATCGACCACTCTTTTATTTCCCAACGTTATTAAATTCTTAGTATCTCTTTTATTTGCGACTACTAAAAAGTCATTAGTTAATCTTTTTTTTTAAATCAAAAAGAGGAAAGTATCTTTGATGACGCTGTAAAGTAGATATAATAATTTCGTCAGGAATATTTAAATAATCTTTATTGAAACTTACTAATAATACATTGGGATCTTCAACAATATTAACAACTTCTTTGATTAAATGAGCATTGAAGTCCTCTGCATAATTCTTTTTTTTGCAAATAGATTGAAACTTTTTTAATATTTTTTTCTCTCTAACTTCTTGGTCTAAGAAAATATTATTTTTATTTAAGAATGATTGATATTCTTTAAAATTATTTATTTTTTTATGTTTTGTTGTAAGGTCTTGCTCCACGATTACTGTGTTTTTAGATTTAAGGTGGCCGAAGTTGAATGATAATAATTTTTTATTAAATATCGCTAAAATTGACCTCAAAGGTCTTCCCCACATCAAATTATTATCTGACCATCTCATTGATTTACGCCAATTTAAAGATGCAATTGAATTTAATATTATTTTTATTAATAAATCTTTTACAAATATTTTTTTTGGTTTAGTTTTAATGAAATAAAACTTACCTTTTTCATTCTCTTTTTTTGTAATTTCTTTTTTTGAAACATTTTGAGCTTTAATAAAACTATTTAGTATATTTTCAGGGACCCCAACTTTTGGGCCTCTTATTTCTTTAGGTGGAATATTTATTTCTTCAGGAATATCTTTTATTAATATTGTAAGTCTTGTTGGAGAAGACAGTATTTTGATTGAGCTATATTTTAAAAGCTCTTCCTTAAATGATTTCTCTAAACTTATTTCAAGATTTTTTCTTGCATCAATTTGCAATTGAGGTGGAATTTCCTCACTGTAAAGCTCAAGTAAAAATTCAGACATAAGTTAGGCTTGCTTACTTAACCAAGCCGCTCCAGAACCTTTTGCAAGTTCTCTGATTCTATTGATATAGCCTGTTCTCTCTGCAACACCAATAACACCCCTTGCATCCAAAAGATTGAAAAAATGACTGGCTTTTAAACATTGATCGTAGGCTGGCAAAGCCAATTTTTTTTCTAGCAATGACACACATTCTTTTTCTGCTAACTCAAAGTTTTTTAATAATGTTTCAGTATTTGCAAATTCAAAATTATAACTCGAGAATTCTTTCTCTGACTGAAGAAAGACGTCTTTATATTTTACTCCGTTATTATTCCAGTCTAAATCAAATACATTATCTTTTCCTTGGACAAACATACAAAGTCTTTCTAGCCCATAAGTAATTTCAACAGGTACGGGTTTACATTCAATGCCTGTCATTTGTTGAAAATAAGTGAACTGCGTAATTTCCATTCCATCACACCAAACTTCCCAGCCTAAACCTGCTGCACCAAGTGTTGGGCTTTCCCAATCATCTTCAACAAATCTAACATCATGATTTTTAACATCTATGCCAATTGCTGATAAACTTTTTAAGTACGACTGTTTAATATTGTCTGGTGACGGTTTAATTATTACTTGAAATTGATAATAATGTTGAAGTCTATTAGGATTTTCTCCGTACCGACCATCTGTGGGTCTTCTTGAAGGTTGTACATATGCGGCTTTCCATGGTTTAGGTCCTAAAGATCTTAATGTAGTAGCTGGATGAAATGTTCCTGCTCCAACTTCTAAATCATATGGTTGAAGTATTACGCAACCGTACTTTCCCCAATATTTTTGGAGGCACATAATTATTTCTTGAAAAGATAATGAGCTTTTATCTTTTAATTTTCTTGCTTTTTTAATTGGCATTTATAAACCAAATTTTTGCCATATTGATTTTTCTTCTAAAATATTTGCAAAGCTTTCAACTGGGTTTTGTACAGAAGAGGATAATCGTTTAGCAATAAAACCTTTTTGCTTTTCAAAATTTTTAATAATTATTTTATCTCCAAATTTTTCTTTTAGTATCTGGTCTGCATTACCTATTCCATCTATTAGGCCTAAATTTAAAGCGCTAGCCCCAGTCCAAAATTCACCTGTAAAAATATTATTCTTTTCAGGATCTTTTAATTTTGTACCTCTGCTACTTTCAACAACTTTAATAAAGTCTGAATGTAGTTCAAGCTGTATACTTTTTAATCTTTTAATATCATCTTCTTTTTCTTCTACAAATGGGTCTAATGTACTTTTATTTTTTCCGGCAGTGTAAACTCTTCTTTCAATACCAATTTTTTTTATTAGTTCTTTGAACCCAAATGATGCGGAAATAACTCCAATTGAACCAATAATAGAACTTGAGTTCGCGTAAATTTCATCACCTGCACAAGATATTAAATAGCCACCTGAGGCAGCAACATCTTCAGCAAAAATTAAAACTTTAATTTTATTTTTTTTAGCTAATTGTTTTATATAACTATAAATCAAGTGAGATTGTACAGGTGATCCGCCTGGTGAATTAATGGATATCGCAACATGTTTCACTTTTTTGTAAGAAAAAGCTTTTTTTAAAATTTCTTTTTGGCCAGCTAAGTCAATTCCTTGTTTGAACTTACCTGCAGCACCTATTATTCCTGTCAGTCTCACATGGGGTATAATTATCTTTTTTTTGAAAAATGAAAACATAATATAATTGGTTATTAGTGTTATTCTTATATCAGTACTAGGTTTAAATTTTAATTATTTTATGCGCTACTTACAGTTGAATCAAAGGTGCGTCACCACGGTCTAATTAATAAATTTATTAATAAAAAAATCATTTATAATTAATAAATATGGGATCAGTAATACCGCTAAAAAAATCTGCTAACTCAGCATATTTAGATTTAAAAAATCTAATGGCAAAAAAGCTATTAAAAGTTGAAAAATTGATAGAGTTTAAGCTTGAAAGTAAAGTGGGTTTAATAAAGAAAATGAGTAACCATCATATAAAATCAGGTGGAAAAAGGCTTAGGGCTTTATTAACATTAGGTTCTGCTAAATTATCAGGTTATGAACTTGGAGAAAGAGATGTTAATTTATCTGCCTGCGTAGAATTAATTCATGCTGCCACATTACTTCATGACGATGTTATTGATGAAAGCTCATTAAGAAGAGGTTTAAAAACAACAAATTCAATTTGGGGCAACCAATCCTCTATTCTTGTTGGTGATTACTTTTTAAGTAGATGTTTTGAAATAATGGTTGACGATGGAGATTTAGAAGTTTTAAAGCTTCTCTCTTCCACTTCAGCAAAGATTGCGCAAGGAGAGGTTTTACAACTACAACATAAAGGTGAGGCTGATCTTTTGGAAGATACTTACATAGATATTATTAATTTAAAAACTGCAGCTTTATTTTCAGCTGCTACAAAAACTGGCGCATATATTGCAAGTAGTAATGATAAGGAAAAAAATGCTTTAGAGTCTTATGGAAAGAATCTTGGACTTGCATTTCAAATAGCAGACGATGCGTTAGATTATTATGCAAAAGAAAAAATATTTGGAAAAGAAATTGGTAAAGATTTTTTTGAAGGCAAAGCAACATTACCTCTAATTATCATTTACCAGAGAGGTAATGATGAGGAAAGAAATTTTCTTTCAGAAATTTTAAAAAAAGAAAAAAGAAATGAAGATGACTTTAGTGAGACTCTTGCCTTGATAAATAAGTATAAAGCGGTTGAAGCTAGTTTAAAAAAAGCTGAATACTTTGTTAATGTTTCACACGATGCTCTAGCTATTTTTCAAGATAGCAATGACAAAAGAATACTTCAAAACTTAACTGGTTTTAGTCTTAATAGATCTTTTTAAGGGTATAATATTTCTTTAACCCACTTATTATTTTTCCTGATATAATTTAATCTTTCGTGAATTCTATTTTCACCATCGAGCCAAAACTCGATTTCATTTGGATGTATCCTCCAGCCTGACCAATGAGGCGGCCTTGGAACATTATTTTCATCAGGATATTTTTTTTTAAATTCTTCAATTTTTTTTAAAAATATATCTCTACTAGTCATAACTTCTGATTGAGATGATGCCCAAGCTGAAATTCTACTTCCATAGGCTCTTGAATTGTAATATTCGTTTGCTTCAATATCTGAAACTTTCTTTACTTCTCCAATAATTCTAATCTGCCTTCTTAAGCTTTTCCAGTGAAAACACATTGAGGCAAATTTATTGCTTTTTAAATCACTTCCTTTTTTACTTTTAAAATTTGTATAAAAAACAAAGCCTTCATCGCTCAATCCTTTGAGCAAAACCATTCTAACACTTGTCTGGTAATTTTTGTCTGCTGTTCCTAAGGCGACAGCATTAGGGTCATTAATTTCTGTTTCTTTGGCTTTATTAAACCATTTTTTGAACAATTCTATGGGATTTTCTAATTCCCCAAAACAATTGTCTAAACCAAGCGAATTTTTGCCATTTTTTTGATTCATATATTCTATAAAATAATTTATACATTAAATAACTATGTCTTTTAATACTTTTGGTAAAATATTTAGATTCACTA
>MDTG01207054.1_pt1 | contig 14448 bp, 10 predicted proteins | sample 811421 | NCBI WGS metagenome assembly MDTG01 (sample SAMN05326645, study PRJNA326480) | marine metagenome | isolation source: seawater | place: Pacific Ocean: South East | collected 2011
ATTACAAGTTTATAAACTTGAACCTGGGGCAATAATTTTGAACAAGCTAGTACAATCTGTGGTTAAGAAATATTCCAAGTTTTATTATGAATTAGATAAACGAACACCATTTATTGAAAAAAATTTAAGAAATGAGGAAGAAAAGTTTTCTGAAACTTTAGAGATTGGTTTAGGTTTGTTAGATAAAGAAATTAAAAACATGAATAGTAAAGAATTCCCTGCTGAGTTAGCCTTTAAATTATATGATACATATGGTTTTCCGATAGATCTGACTCAAAGTATTTTAGCTGAAAAGAAATTTAAATTAAATAAAAATGATTATGAATCCATAGTAAATGCTAATAAGTTAAAACAAAAACAAACATGGACTGGAACTGGTCAAAAAAGTAATGAAAGAATTTTTCTTGAATTAAAAGGAAATGAAAAAGCAACAAAATTTTTAGGTTACGAAAAAGAATCTTGTTTATCAAAACTTTCAAAAATAATAAAAAATAACAAATTTGAAAAATCTTTAAGTAAAAATCAAAATAATATTATTTTGATTTTTGACAAAACTCCATTTTATGGGGAATCAGGTGGACAGGTTGGAGATACGGGAAATTTATTTAACTTAGATGGAGAGCTTGTTGGTAGAATAATTGATACAAAGAAAATTGATGGAGATATTTTCCTTCACATTTTAGAGAAAAACCAATTACCTATTTCTGTGAATGAAAAATATAATTTGGTTATTGATGGTGAAAGGAGAGAAAAAATTAAAAACAATCACTCTGCCACTCATCTTCTTCATGAGGCTTTGAGACAAACACTTGGTGATCATGTTAGTCAAAAGGGATCATTAGTAAATGAACAAAAGTTAAGATTTGATTTTACTTTTAATGACCAATTAAAAGATGATCAACTTTTAAAAATTGAAAAAATGGTCAATTTATCAATCAGATCAAATATTCAACTCAGTGTTGACTTCATGTCAGCTAAAGATGCCATTAAAAAAGGGGCTATTGCTTTATTTGGTGAGAAATACCCTGAAAAAGCTCGAGTAATCTTTTTTGTTAATAAAACTGCAAAAAGTAATTTTTCTTCCATTGAATTATGTGGTGGTACTCATGCTGAATTCACAGGACAGATTGGATCATTTAAAATAATTAGTGAAGTATCGGTTTCATCTGGTGTAAGAAGGATTGAGGCAATTACAGGAGAGGAAGTTAATAACTATTTTTCCAAAAAAATAGTTTTATTAAATGAAATAAAAGATTTACTCAGAGCCTCAGATAACAATATTAAAGAAAAAATTAATAATCTTAAAAATGATGTAACAGAATTAAAAAAAGAATCTAGTAAATCACAAATAAACTATTCAGAAGAAAAGATAATCATCAATCCATCATATAAAATTTACTTTGAAAAGTTAGATGTGAATCCCAAGGATTTAAAAAATCTCTCTGATATTGTCAAAAATAAATTTAAATCAGGCTTAATTGTTTTGGCAACTAATCATGAAAAAAAGATATCGATTGTTGTTTCTGTAACTAATGATTTATTTCAAAAAGTTGATGCAGTAGAAAAACTAAAAAAAATTGTTAAATTCCTTGATGGTAAAGGTGGAGGTGGTCGGAAAGATCTAGCCCAGGGAGGTGCCCCATTTTCAAATAAAATTGAGCATTTAAAAAATTTTCTTAAAGAATCATTGTAGAGGAATCTTGATAATTAATTATGAGAAAATTTGAAGAGGTAAACACGAAATGGTTTAAACTACTAACTATGAATTTTCAATTCTATTTCTTATTAATTTAAAAAAATCATTTGTTGTTAACCATTTTTGATCTGGGCCTACCATAAGAGCTAAATCCTTAGTCATTTGACCTTTTTCGATTATGTGAATACAGATTTTTTCTAAATTAATGCAAAATTTATTTAATTTTGTATTTTTGTCTAAGTACGCTCTGTGAGCCAAGCCTCTGGTCCAAGCAAATATTGAAGCAATTGGGTTAGTAGAAGTTTGAATCCCATTTTTAAATTGTTTGTAGTGACTTGTAATTGTTCCATGAGCAGCTTCAGTTTCAATTATTTTACCATCAGGACTCTGCAAGATTGATGTCATTAAACCCAGTGATCCGTAACCTTGTGCAACAAGATCAGACATAACATCTCCATCATAATTTTTACAAGCCCATATAAATCCTCCACTCCATTTCATAAGGCATGCAACCATATCATCAATCAATCTGTGCTGATATGATATTTTATTCCTTTGAAATTTTTTTTTAAACTCTTTTTGATAGAGGTTTTCAAAAATCTCTTTAAATTTTTCATCATATTTTTGTAAAATTGTGTTTTTAGTTGATAAAAATAGTGGCATCTTTCTTTTTAATGCAAAGTTAAAACAACATAATGCAAAATCTTTGATTGATCTGTTTGAATTATAATAACTAATCCCAACTCCAGGAGAATTAAAATCAAATACTTTCTCAACGATAGTTCTTTTTTTATCTTTACTTTTAAATGATAATTTTAATTCACCTTTTTCTTTAATTTGTATTTCTTTAGAACGATATATATCACCGTAGGCATGTCTTGCTATTACAACTGGATTATTCCAATGTGAAACTATTTTCGGAATGTTTTTAATTATTATTGGTTCTCTAAAAATTGTTCCATTAATAATATTGCGTATAGTACCATTAGGTGATGGATATTTTGCTTTTAAATTAAATTCTTTAATTCTTTTATCATCGGGTGTAATAGTCGCGCACTTGATCCCAACTTTATTTCTTTTAATTGAATTTGCAGCATCAATTGTTATTCTATCACCAGTGTTGTCTCTACTTTTTATTCCTAGGTCATACTTTATTTTTTTTACATTAATAAAAGGATCTATAAGTTCATCAGAGATTTTTTCCCAAATAACTCGGGCCATTTCATCTCCATTAATATCAACTATAGGATTGCTAACTTGTATTATAGGCATTTGTCTTTTTAATATTTTATTCTATTTTAAACAAGAAAATTTAGATATATTATTATGAAAAATAGTTTTTTATATGAAAAGGGAAATTTTAATACTTTCAACTCTCATTAGTGTTGCATTATTTGTTTACATTTTTTTACCGTTAAATGATGATTTGAATGTAACAAAAAATGATAATGAAAGTGCTGACACCAGAGAATATACACAAAATTATGACAAAAAAATAAATAAAGATTTTGATCACTCTATTGATTTGACTTTTGATATTGTAAGAATAAGTCCATCGGGAGGTACTATAATTGCAGGTAAAACTCAACCCAAAATTGAAGTTCAGATTTATGATGGCAATGAAAAAATTGGTTCTACTTTTTCAGATGAATATGGTGACTGGATCTGGATGAGCGACACTCCTTTAGATAAAGGAATAAAAAAATTTTCTCTAAAACATTTTGATGATAATGGAAATCAACATATTTCAGATCAAAACGTTATTGTTTTCCTCGAAGATGAATCAAAAAATGTCCCTAAAATAATTAGATTTTCAAACACTGATAATGAAGGTTTAGAGTTATTGAGCGATGGAAATATTATTGAAGGTCTTTCACTCGATTTGGTTGAATATTCATCTAGTAAAAAATTTATTTTGAAGGGAAGAGCAAGTCCAGGTTCAAATGTAAAAGTTTTTCTATCAGGAGAATTTGTTGGAAATATAACATCAGATGAGGAAGGGTATTGGAATTTTTTTTCTGATGATGTAAAATTTCTAGAATATGATTTAAAGTTGGTTGGGATGATAAGAAACCAAGAAATAATAATTAAAACACCAATCTTCAATAGTAAAATAAAGAAAGATATGCTTATAACAAAAAAAGTTGTAGTAGAAGATGGCAACAGTTTGTGGAGAATAGCTAGAAGAATATTGGGTGGAGGTATTTTTTATTCCGAAATTTACAAAAATAATTTAGAAAAAATTAAAGACCCTGATTTAATTTTTCCTGGACAAGTCTTCAATATACCCAAAAAAAAAAAAAATAAAGTTATATGAATAAAGACAATCGACAGCCTGGAAAGTTGGATTCTTTTTTTAATGAAGTTGAATCATTGAAAAAACATCTTCCTCCTATCAACTCTGCTGGATACCCTTTTATAATAATATTTTTTTTAGTTTCATTATTATTGTCAACTCTTTCAGAATTTTTAGGTTGGTTAGGTTTTTTAATTACCATTTGGTGTGTGTACTTTTTTAGAGATCCTGAGAGAGTGATTCCAGATGATCAAAAAATAATTGTTTCACCTGCTGATGGGAAAATATTATCTATTGATACAGCGAAAAGTCCTGAGAATCTAGTTGATAAAAAACAACTCGAAATGAAAAGAATTTCAATTTTCATGGATGTATTTAATGTCCATGTAAATAGAATTCCCGTTTCTGGAAAAATAGTTTGGCTTAAATACATACCAGGAGCTTTCCTTAATGCATCACTTGATAAGTCAAGTGAAGACAATGAGAGAATGGTAACTAAAATAGAAATTTCAAAAGATTTATTTATTTATGTCGTTCAAATCGCAGGTTTAATTGCAAGAAGGATAAAATGCGATTTAACTGAAAATCAATCAGTTCAAGTTGGAGAAAGATTTGGAATTATTCGATTTGGAAGCAGAGTAGATGTTTATGTACCAAAAGAATTTAAAACTAACATTTTTAAAGGCCAAATTTCAATCTCTGGAGAAACGATTCTTGCTGATTTTAAAAATATTAAATCTAAATGACATATGAAAAAGTTATCACTTCGGAGTTTGATTCCTAACTTATTCACCTTTTTCTCATTAACACTTGGTCTTACTGCTTTAAAATTTGCAATTGATCAAAAATGGCAAATCTCCGTTTCTTTAATTGTATTTGCTTCTTTTCTTGATAATTTAGATGGTAAGTTAGCAAGATTACTCAAAACAAACTCTAATTTTGGAATTGAATTAGATTCTTTATCAGATCTGATTAGTTTTGGTGTAACCCCTGCAATAATAATTTATTTATGGTCTCAATCCTTATCAATTGATGGGGTGTGGGCAATGGTAATTTTTTATGCAATCTGTTCATCATCAAGACTTGCAAAATTTAATATTACAAGCTTAGAAAGTGGGTCTAGTTTAAAAAAAATTAAGTTTTTTTCGGGTGTTTCTACGCCAGCTGCAGCAGGTTTAACTTTATTACCAATGATGATAAATTTTAGATTTAACTCAAACTTTTTTGTTAATGATTTTTTTATAAAGTTTTATCTTATATTTCCAGCTATCTTAATGATTTCAAACATCCCAACATATTCGTTAAAGGGCATAAAATTTGAAAAAAAATATTTGCCTTTTGTAATTGTTTTGCTAGCCAGTTATTTGTCTTTACTTTTAACTGACTTCTGGTTGGCAATGATTATTTTAATTTCTGTTTATTATATTAGTATTCCTTTTGCAATTTATGATTTTAGAAAGACCTAAGAAATTTATTTTTTTCTCCAATTATTATTAAACATGGGGTTATCACAAGCGTAAGTAAAAAAGAAAACATTACTCCAAAAACAATTGCATTTGAAAGCTGTAACCACCATTGCGAGCTGGGGCTATCAAAGTTAATTTGAAACTCTAAGAAATTTATATTTAAACCAATTGCCATTGGTATAAGACCAAAAAATGTCGTTAGAGTTGTTAACATAACTGGTCTCAGTCTTTGAGCACCTGTTCGTAATATAGTGTTTTTAGTATTCTCACCTCTCGTTTTAAGCTCTTTATAAGTATCAAGAAGAACAATATTGTTGTTAACAACAATACCCGCAAGTGCAATCACACCTATTCCTGTCATTATTATACCAAAAGGTTTTGCAGAAATAATTAGACCTACCATAACCCCAATTGTAGAAAAGATTATTGCCGACAATATGATAAAACAAAAATAAAAACTGTTAAAAGTCGTAATTAAAATTATAGTAATTAGAAAAATTGCAATAAAAAAAGCTTTGATTAGAAATGATTTGGCTTCATTTTGATCCTCTTCCTGACCGGTGAAAATTATTCTAGAGGAAAAATTATCTCCCCTTTCTATTAACCATTTTTTAATTTCTATAACTTTATTGTTTGCTAGTTCACCATCAATAACATCAAATTTAATATTTTTAGACCTAGTAGAATTGTATCTTGTAATATTTCCAGTTTTTTGCTTAGGTCTTCTTTCTACAAAAAGACTCAAAGAAACTGGACCATTTTTACCATCAACTATTATATTATCTAGTTCATCAAGTGTTCTAAATTTCTTTTCGTATTTAACGATTATATCTACTTCTTCATCACTATCTTCCGGCATAAAATCAGTTACTTTCAGACCATGAGTTAACATTTGAATTGAATTGCCTATCAATTCTATTCCTATCCCGTGTTGATCTGCCTTGACTCTATCTATTTTTAATTCCCATTCGACCCCAGGAACTGTTAGGTTTGAATCAAGATTTTTAACCCACGATGAATTTTTAAGGAAATTCACCATTTTAGAGGTATCATTAATTAAATCGTCCACATTATTATTCGTGACTATAATTTCAACATCCTTATCCTTTGGTGGGCCATCCTGTTTTTCAATAAATTCCAGATACAAACCTGAAAACTTTTGAGTTTTTTTTTTAAGTTCATTTATTATAGAATTAGCTTTTGGTCTTTTTTTCCAATTTATTAATTCAATTTTTATAGATCCAATTACATCTTCAGCTTCGCTTCTTTTTTCTCCTTTAACAGATCCGCTCCTAGAGTATATGTTTTTTATGAATTTATTTTTTAGGATTTCTTTTTCGATATTACTAACAATATCATCTTTTTCTTTTGCAGAAAAATTACCTTTTGCATGAATTACTATTTCAGCATAGTCAGGCTCTATGGGTGGAAAAAATTCAAACCCTTTTCCAAATCTTGCGTAGATGACCTGTATCATAATAAGAACAACAATGCTCAGAAAAATGAGTTTTTTAGGATTATCAAGACTATATCTCATGAATTCAATATATTTGCCCTGTATCCCCTTAATATTTTTTAATTCCCCTTTTTCTAAAAGATTTAAATTTTCGACTTCTTTCTTGGAATATGGTATGTCATTACCTGCGATTTTTCCTATTACGGGTATAAATATAAGTGCCATTACTAAAGAAGAAGACAAGACTGCCAGTAAAGTTACTGGAAGAAAAAACATGAACTCGCCAGCTATTCCTGGCCAAAATATTAGAGGGAAGAATGCTGCTAAAGTTGTTGATGTTGATGCTAACACAGGAATGAACATTTTTTTTGCAGATAAAATAAATACCTTTCTCTTTTCAATTCCTTCATTTGCTCTTCTATTAGCATACTCAACTACAATTATTGCTCCATCGATTAGTATACCTACTGATAAAATTAAAGAAAAAAGTACAACAACATTTATAGTGACATTAAAAAAGGATAAAATGATCATAGAGAGTAGAAAAGAAAACGGAATAGAAATACTAACGAGAATTGAGGACTTCCAACCCATGAATAAGAAAATTATTATAAATACAATTATTGTTGCTAAAATTACATTATTCTCAAGGTCACTAACCTGAGTTCTGATCTTTTCAGATTCATCTTGAAAAAAATTAATATTTATGAACTCTGGAAGATTATTCTTTAATTTAAAAACTTCATTCTTAATCTTATCAATTGTATCAATAATATTTTCGCCCGAGCGTTTGGAAACTTCCAGAATAATTGCTTTTTCACCGTTATTTCGTGCGTATCCCTTTTTTTCTCTAAATGAATCTCTTATTTCTGCTACATCACCAAGTTTGATAACTGAAAAGTTATTTGATTTTATTGGAATATTTAATAAATCTTGTCGACTTTCAATTAAACTTGGCACTTGTACATTGAAGCTTCCCTTGTCATTACTCAAAGTTCCAGCTGCAATCATAAAATTACTTTTTGATATTGAAGATATTACCTCTTTATTAGTTAATCCATAATTTTCTACATCACGAGGGTTTACAATTATTTCTACTACTCTTTCATTTTCTCCTAATGTTTTGACTTCTAGAACTTCAGAAATCATTTCAAGGTTTTCCCTTAAAATCTTTGAGTAATTATTAAGAATTCTTTCATCAACATCACCTGATATTGCTACTGCTAAAACTGGAAACCTTGATAAGTTAACTTCAAATATTCTTGGCTCATCAGCATCTTCCGGTAATTTATTTTTTGTTAAATCTACTTTTTCTCTTGTGTCTGAAAGAGCTTTTACTGAATTAAACCCAGCATCAAATTCAAGTACAATATTTCCTCCACCTTGAAAAGAAGTTGAAGATAATTTTTTTAGACCCTCAATATTCTTTAACTCTTTTTCAAGCGGCTTTACCAAGAGTCTTTCTGAATCTTCTGGTGAAATCCCCTTAAGAGAGAGTGAAATATAAATTACTGGTAAGCTTATATCAGGATCAGATTCTTTAGGAAGAGAGTTATATTGATAAAAACCAAACGATATCAAAAAAAATAAAAGAGTTAGTAATAATTTTGATGAGTTTAGTAATTTATCAATCATTAGTTTCTATTCGAGTCTGGACTAGTTCACCATCTAATGAATATTCTCGTCCCTGAGTAATAATAAAAATTTCTTTATTTTTGATAGGTTGATCAAAGTTTATCCAATAACCATTTCCAACATCACTTATTATTTTTGCTGTTAAGAATCTTACTTTTTTTTCTTCAACTACTTTAATCCCAACTCTACCCTGTGCATCCAAACTAATTAAAGATGAAGCTATGAAAAATGCTTTTTCAGGATTTAATTGTATTTCAACTTCGCTGGACAACCCACTTAAAATTTCATTTCTTTTATTATTTATTTTAACTTGAATTCTAAAATTTCTAGTTTGAGGATCTGAGGTTTTGGAAATGTAATTTACTGAGCCTTGATATATTTTGTCAGCTATAATGGCTTTGGCATTCTGATTCAAAAAAATTTTTTTTATTTCTCTCTCAGAAACATTGATATTAACAAATATTGGGTCCAGATCTACAATTTTTGCAAGTGGATCACCTTTTTTTAGATAGTCTCCTAATTCAACAAAACTTTCTTCAACAATACTATCAAATGGCATTAGAATCTTTGTGTTATTAAGCTCAACTTGACTGCGTTCGTAAGAGGCTAGAGCATTCTCAAAATTTGTTCTAGATTTACTTAATTTAACTTCAGACCTAAAACCTTTTTCAAAAAGATTCTCTGCTACTTCATATTCTTTTTTTCTTTGATTGAGGAGAGCTTCCATTTCTTTTAATTTAGCCACCTTATCTTCTGGGTCGATTAACAAAATTTGTTTACCTGCTTTGTAAGATGATCCTTTGTCAAAATATTTACTACTAACTTTACCTTCAACTTGAGCTTTTAGTGTTACCACCCTTGATGCCTCTGTAAAACCACTTAATCTTAATTTGTTACTAAATTCTTGTTCCAGAATTTTCTTAATTTTCACTATTTTCTGTTTTTCTGTCTCTGAGATTTCTTCAACCACATCTTCTTTTTTAAAAAATAGAAAAACAGTAATAACAATCAGGGTAATAATTAATAAATATATTCTCATTTTTCTAAATATTTAAAAAGTAAGTTATTTGATATAATATTTAATAGTTAATAATATAAAGTTTAATTTTATAAAGTCTTGATGCATTGAAAAAAAAGAATAAATTTGGAGCTATTGATATTGGAAGCTATAATTGTAGACTCCTAATTGCAGAAAAATCTGGGAAAATTCCTAAAGTTCTGAGTAACTTTTCTTTGCCCACAAACTTGATAAAAAACCTTTCCTATAATAATGAATTTAATGAAGATAATATATCAAAAACTATTAAATGCCTCGAAAATTTTTCAAAAAGATTAAAAAAATACAATGTACTGGATTATAGATGTATTGCTACAGAGGCTTGTAGGAGTGTTACCAATCCAGATTTTTTTTTAAAAAAGGTAAAAGAAAAAACTGGTTTAAATGTTGAAATTATTTCATCTAATGAGGAAGCAAGACTTTCACTTCAGAGTAGTGAAATGTATGTAAAAAAAATAAATGGAGATGGTTTTATTTTTGATATTGGTGGAGGTAGTACTGAACTCACTTATTTTAAAAATCATTCTTCAGACTATAAAACTAGATCAATTTCCTATGGAGTGATTAATCTAACAGAAAAAAAAGAAATTTTTAGTAAGATATATGTCGAAAATCATCTGCAAAAACATTTTAGTCAATTTAAGCAAATTTTTAAAAATAATAACCAAAAGTTTATAACTATTGGCTCTTGCAGTACTGTCACTTCAATTTGTTCAGTTTTTTTAAATTTAAGTTTTTATGATCCCCATAAGATTGAGGGCTTTGAAATGAAAATTGATGATCTTGAAAATACACTCAAGTATATAGAAAAAATGTCTGTATCGGATATGATTAATCATCCGTGCATTGGGAGTAAGCATGAACTTTTAAGTAACGGAATTTTTATCTTAAAGCAGTTAATCAAGATAATTCCAGTAAAAAAATTAATAGTAACTCAAAATAGTTTAAGAGACGCTATTATCACTGAAATTCATGAAAAATATGAAAGAAAGAATTCTTAAAAAAAAACAAAAAAAAGAATCGAGTAATCGCTGGCTTAGAAGACAGTTAAACGATGAATATTATAATAGGGCTAAAATAGATGGATTTAGATCAAGATCTTCATATAAATTAATTCAAATAAATGAAAAATTTAATTTCTTAGGATCTAGAAAAAGTATTTTAGATTTAGGTTGCTCACCAGGTGGTTGGTTACAAATTGCTGATAAATTCAGTCCAAATAATTGTAAGATTCTAGGAATTGATGTCATTGATCTTAAGAAGTTACCTAATATAACATTTTTAAAAAAAGATATTTTTGATACTGAGATAATAAATAAAATTAAGGATTTTTTTGATAACAAAAAAATTGATCTTTTAATGAGTGATATGTCCCCAAACTCGTCTGGAAACAAAAATCTAGATCATATAAGAATAGTAAGTTTGGTAGAGAGAGTTTTAGAAATCGCAAATGAAATTTTAGATAAAGATGGCATTTTAGTTTCAAAAATATTTCAAGGTGGTGCACAAGGAGAATTGATTGAAAAAATGAAAAGAAATCTTAATTCAATAAAGTATTTTAAACCAAAAGCATCAAGAGTTGTGTCTGCTGAAGTATACTTGGTTGCAAAAAAAAAATAATTTGTTTCATATTTTTAAATATTAGATTAAATTATTTTATGAAGAATTTAACAGAAGCTTTAACCTTTGATGATGTCCTCATAGTTCCGTCAAAATCTGAGTTGAACCCCAAAGATGTTGATTGTTCAACTAATCTTACAAAAAATATAAAACTAAAAATTCCTCTTATTTCTGCTGCAATGGATACAGTTACGGAATCAGCTTTAGCTATTAAAATGTCTCAAATGGGTGGACTTGGTATAATACATAAAAATCTCAAAAAAGAATTACAAGCTGATGAAGTTAAAAAAGTAAAAAGATTTGAGTCTGGAATGGTTGTTGATCCAGTTACTATCTTTCCTGAAAATTCTCTAAGTGAGGCTTTGGAGATTAAAGAAAAAAATAATATCTCTGGCATTCCGGTTGTTGAAAAAGGAAGTAAAAAATTAGTTGGTATTTTAACAAATAGAGACATTCGTTTTGCAAAAAATAAAAATCAAAAAGTTAAATCATTAATGACAATTGAAAACTTAGTTACTGTTAAAAAAAACATAACTATGGATGCTGCAAAAAAATTATTACATAAGCATCGAATTGAAAAACTATTAGTGGTTGATAATAAATATAAGTGTGTTGGATTAATAACAGTAAAAGATATTGAAAAAGCACAAAAATTCCCGTTTGCATCTAAAGACAGTATGGGGAGGCTTTTGGTTGGTGCTGCCATAGGTGTAGGTGAAGAGCAAGGAATGAATAGACTTAAATGTTTAGAAAAAGTTGGTGTAGATTTGGTTGTAATAGATACTGCACACGGTCATTCAAAAAATGTAATTGATACTTTAAAGAAAGTGAAAAAAAATTATCCAAATTTGCCAGTAGTTGTTGGTAATATTGCTACAGCAGAGGCAGCAATTGATTTGATTAAAGCTGGTGCTGATTCATTGAAAGTTGGTATTGGACCGGGGTCTATCTGTACTACTAGAATCGTTGCAGGTGTTGGAGTTCCTCAACTTCATGCTATTTATGAAACACATAAAATAGCTTTGAAAAATAAAATACCAATTATCTCAGATGGTGGTATTAAATTTTCTGGTGATATTGCCAAAGCAATTGCATTTGGGGCTGATGTAATAATGATCGGATCTTTGTTTGCTGGAACTGATGAGGCACCTGGTGAAGTTTTTTTATCAAACGGCCGTACATACAAATCATACAGAGGTATGGGATCAATAGCTGCGATGGGAAGAGGATCAGCAGATAGGTATTTTCAAGAAGAAATTCTTTCAATTGATAAATTTGTTCCAGAGGGTGTTGAGGGTAGAGTTCCTTACAGAGGGCCTTTAGAAAAAGTAATAGAACAATTAACTGGAGGATTAAAAGCATCAATGGGTTATACTGGAAACAAATCTATAATAGATTTCAAGAAAAATACAAAATTAATAAAAATAACTTCAGCTGGATTAAATGAAAGTCATGTTCACGGTATTTCAATTACTCGTGAATCACCAAATTATCAATTAAATAAATGAAACAAGCAATTCTGATTATTGACTTTGGTTCTCAACTAACAAAATTAATAGCTAGAAGAGTTAGAGATTTCGGGGTTTTTAGTTTAGTAATACCTTATGATAGTTTGAATTCTAAAATTTTTAAAGATAATGAAATTAAAGGACTTATTTTTTCTGGTGGACCAAGATCAGTTGATGATAAAAACTCACCAAGATTACCTTTATTCGTTTATAAAAGAAACATACCCATTCTTGGTATTTGTTATGGTTTGCAACTTATTTGCAAACAATTTGGTGGAAAATTAAAATTTTCAGGCGACCGTGAATTTGGCAAGCAAGAGATAACAATTAAAAAACTTTCTCCTTTGACAAAAAATACTCATAAATTAAATAAAAAATATCAAGTTTGGATGAGTCATAGTGATTCTGTTGAACAATTACCTGTCGGTTTTGATGTTATTGCTTCTAGTGGAGATTGTAAAAATGCTATCATACAGAATTTAAATACCAAAGTTTTTGGTGTGCAATTTCACCCTGAAGTAGTTCATACATTAAATGGTACAGCATTATTAAAAAACTTTGTGATTAAAATTTGTAAGTGTAAAAAAAATTGGAATATGAAAAGTTTTAAAAATCAGATGATTGCAGATATAAGAAATAAGGTTGGTGAAGATCATGTTATATGTGGTTTATCTGGTGGTGTTGATTCGACAGTAACTGCTATTCTTATACACAAAGCAATAAAAAATAAATTAAAGTGTGTTTTTGTTGATACTGGCCTTATGAGAAAAAATGAATCGCAAATTATAAAAAATTTATTTGTCAAAAACTATAATATTAAGCTTGATGTAATTGATAGTAGTGAGGAGTTTTTTTTGAAACTTAGAGGAGTAAAGGATCCTGAGCAAAAAAGAAAAATTATTGGCAAACTTTTCATTAAAAATTTTGAAAAATATGCAAAGAGTAATAAAGAAATTAAATTCTTAGCTCAGGGAACACTTTATCCTGATGTAATTGAATCTGCTTCAAAAATTGGTAATTCGTCTGTTACAATAAAGTCTCACCACAATGTTGGAGGATTGCCGAAAAAGTTAAAATTTAAATTATTAGAGCCACTCAGAGAACTATTTAAAGATGAAGTGAGAAAATTAGGAAATGAGTTAAATATCTCAGAGCAATTCACAGGGCGCCATCCTTTTCCAGGACCTGGATTGGGAATAAGAGTTCTTGGAGAAGTAACAAAAAGGAATGTAGAAATTCTAAAAAAAGCAGATGATATTTTTATAAACTTAATAAAAGAACATGGTTTATATAAAAAAATTTGGCAGGCTTTTTGTGTGCTTCTTCCAATTAAGACTGTTGGGGTAATGGGCGATGATAGAACTTACGAAAGAATATGTATTTTAAGAGCGGTGACATCGGTCGATGGTATGACCGCAGAATCCTTTAAATTTAATGATAATTTCTTGAAATTATGTGCCACTGAAATAGTTAATCGGGTTAAAGGAATTAATCGTGTGTGTTATGATTTGACATCAAAGCCACCCGGAACTATCGAGTATGAATAAATTTATAAAATAAAGTTTGAACTTTTACAGTCTTAAAATAATTATAATTAATTATTTGTTAATTATAATTAACGATACTAAAATAATAAAATCAATTATATGAATAGATTTTATTTAATAATTTGTCTTATCTTTTTTTCAAATGAAATAAAATCAGAAACTGTAAG
>MDTG01438639.1_pt1 | contig 14448 bp, 10 predicted proteins | sample 811421 | NCBI WGS metagenome assembly MDTG01 (sample SAMN05326645, study PRJNA326480) | marine metagenome | isolation source: seawater | place: Pacific Ocean: South East | collected 2011
ACAGAAGAAGCAATAAAACGTGCATCTGTTGTGATTGATTGTACTCCAAAGGGTGTTGGGCATTCAAATAAACTGAATTATTATAATAAATTTAAAGAAAAAGTTAAAGGTTTCTTAGCTCAAGGCAGTGAAAATGGATTTGGGAAGAAATACGCTCGCGGAATTAATGATATATCTTTAGATACATCTGATCAATTTATTCAAGTCGTTTCTTGCAATACTCACAATATATCCTGTATCACTAAAACCTTAGCATTTAATGAAAACCCCGATAATTTTCTAGAAGGAAGATATATATGTATTCGACGTGCTAATGATTTAAGTCAACCTTCCAATTTTATTCCTTCACCACAAGTAGGTACCCACAAGAGTGAAAAATATGGTTCACACCATGCAGCTGATGCTGCAGCCTTATTTTCTACAATTGGCTACGATTTTAATATGTTTTCCTCAGCAATGAAAGTTAATAGCCAGTATATGCATGTTTTATGGTTTAATCTGAAATTAAAGGAACCAACATCACTAAATGAAGTAAAAGAAAAATTGCATAATAATGACCTAGTTGCAATGACGACAAAAGATTTGACAAGCACTGTATTCTCATTCGGTCGAGATCATGGACATTATGGCAGGATTATGAATCAAACAGTTGTTGTAGAACAATCACTAAATGTTCGTAATGAGCATGAAGTATCTGGTTTCTGTTTTACTCCACAAGATGGTAATTCTATTCTAAGTTCAATTTCTGCAGCAGAGTGGATTCTTTATCCAAGATCTTATGAAGATAAGATTCAATGTTTATCGCATCTTTTTTTTAAGACTATTTAGCAGGTTTGTATTAAAAATTTATTTACCAAAAGCTATATTTTTTTTCAAAATTTATTTTTACTATTAAAAATATGGAACAAATAAATATATCAATCGATTCAATAAGAAAAGACAAGCTTTTTATAAAATTTACTAATGCATTAAAAAAATTTAGAGAAGTACATTCAGGGGATAAAATATTAGTTGCTGTTTCGGGTGGATTAGATTCTGTTACAATGCTTTTATTATTAAGTGCATTGAAGAAATTTAAATTAGTTATTGCACATATTAACCACAATATTCGATCTGAGAGTAATGCTGAGAAAATCTATGTAGAAAGATTGGCAAAAAAATTAAAAATACCGTTTTACTTCAAGAAACTAGATCCTCAAAAAATTAACAAGAACGAAAGTATTGAACAATGGTGTAGATACGAAAGATATAATTTTTTTCATTCTGTATTAAATCAAATATCTGGGAAATGTATTATGACTGGCCATCATGCAAATGATCAAGTTGAAACAATATTAATGAATATCGTACGGCAATCAGGCATGGTTGGTCTTCAGGGAATAGCTAAGAGCAGGAGGAAAATATTACGGCCTTTAATCGAGTTTTCAAGATTTGAGATTGAAGAATTTTCTAAACGCATTGATTTTAAATATTATACGGATTCGTCAAATTATAACACTAGTATTCCAAGAAACTTTATAAGGCATAAAGTAATTTCTCCGTGGGAGAAACAACAACCCCATCTTGTTAATGGATTTATCAAATCTTCTAGGTATTTTAAACAATGGACAGATGGGTTTGACTTTCTAATAAAAAAATTTATTATTAGTGAAATAACACATTCAAAAGATAAATTTAAAATTCCAATTAGTGTTATTGAATCGGTTCCTATGATGATTAAAATAAGATTGGTACAATTACTAGTTGATTCAGAAAAAGACCTATGGTCAAAACATCACATAAAAATGCTCGATCAATTTTTTTCAAAGGAAAGTTCTGGTAATTTTCATTTATTACATAACGGATGGAAATTACTATATGATAGAAATTCTATAATTGGTACAAAGAAAACTGACTATAAATTTGAAAAAAATGCAAAACTTAAACTAAATCATCCAAGCTACTTATTGGACTATAGATATGATATCTCACTTTCTAATCAATATATTTTCAATGATGCAAACAAAAAAATTGAGTTGGTGGATTGGGTAAAATTAAAAAACTGCATACTAGAAGTGAGAATTTGGAACCAGGGTGACACATTCCAACCCTTAGGAATGAACGGACATCAAAAAGTAAGTGATTTTCTTATAAATCAAAAAATTGATAGGATATCAAAGGAATCACAAACTGTAATTACAGCGGACAATGTAATTTTTTGGGTATGTGGAAGACGTTTAGCAAATTGGGTTAGAGTTACAGAAAATACAAGGCAGACAGCAGTTTTATCTATGGATTATGTAAATAGATGAAATATTTGGGTAAAACATTAGTTAACCTTTACTCCGAAAAAGAGATCAAAGATCGGGTTACTGATCTCGGTTTATTAATTTCCAGTGATTATAAGAATAAAAATCCACTTTTTATCGGTGTTTTAAATGGATGTTTTATTTTTTTAGCAGATCTTATTCGCTCTGTAACTGTTGATTGTGAACTTGATTTTATTCATGCTAGTAGCTATTCAGGACAAGAATCTACTGGTAAAATAAAATTACTTAAAAGTTTTAGTTCGGATATAAAAGGTAGAGACGTGATTTTAATTGAAGATATTATAGATACCGGACTAACATTAAATTATATACGGAGATTGGTTTTAGATCATTCCCCAAATTCTGTTGCAATAGCAACACTACTTTATAAGAAAGATGGACCTAAGTTAGATTTCTTCATCGAATATATAGGGTTTGAAATTCCGCAGGAATTTGTTGTAGGATACGGGCTAGATTATAATCAAAAAATGAGGAACTTGGGTAGTATATACCGCATTAAGAATATTTCAGAATCTTAAGGACCAATAAAGTGAATAGTAAAAAAGGAACAACTAATAAAACAAAAAATTCTGGCCAAAATAATAATCAAGACAATTTTGATTGGAAAAGAGCAAGTAAAACTAGTATCATATGGCTTTTTATTATTTTTGGTGCTGTCTATATTTCTAATCTGCTTACAGAAAGTGGAAAAAAAGAGATTGAAATTGAATATACTGAATACAGAAAACACCTCGTAAATGGAGATATTCATAAAGCAGTAATTATTGGAGATGTTTTTCACGGGGAGTTTAAGCTACCACAATCTATAGTTTCTCCATTAGGAAATACAGTAGATAATATAAGTCATTTTAGGCTAACACTTCCATTTATTGATAGAGAAAATACCAAAGAATGGGATTCTGCAGGTTTTGAATATACATTCAAAGAAAAAACTATCGATTGGACAGGTTACTTATTAAATATGCTACCTTGGATATTATTAATAGGATTCTGGTTTTTTATGATCAGAAGAATGCAAGGTGGCGCAAATGGTGTTGGTGGTATCTTTAAATTTGGAAAAAGTAGGGCTGCTTTATGGACATCTGACCAACCAAGAGTGACTTTTAAGGATGTGGCAGGATGTGAAGAGGCAAAAGAAGAACTTAAAGAGGTAATAGATTTTTTAAAAAGTCCAAAGAGATTTCAAAAATTAGGAGCTAAAGTACCTAAAGGTGCATTGTTAGTAGGTCCTCCTGGTACGGGTAAAACACTATTAGCAAGAGCTATTGCCGGTGAAGCAGGTGTTCCATTCTATAGTCTTAGTGGAGCTGATTTTGTTGAAATGTTTGTTGGAGTCGGTGCCTCGAGGGTCCGCGATTTATTTGATCAAGCAAAAAAAAGTTCACCTTGTATTGTATTTATTGATGAAATGGATGCAGTAGGTCGACAGAGAGGTGCAGGAATTGGTGGAGGGCATGATGAAAGAGAACAAACCCTAAATGCATTACTTGTTGAGATGGATGGTTTTGATAATGCACAGAATGTTATAGTAATTGCAGCTACAAATCGCCCTGATGTTTTAGATCCTGCTTTATTAAGGCCCGGAAGGTTTGATCGTCAAATTGTTGTTGATGTTCCTGACATCAAAGGAAGACTAGGTATATTGAAAGTACATACAAAGAAAGTTGTAATTAATCATAGAAAAGTAGATTTGGAATTAATAGCCAAAGGAACCCCTGGAATGGTTGGTGCTGATATTGCAAATATCGTTAATGAGGCTGCATTGCTTGCAGCTCGAAAAAGAAAAAAATCAATTGATATGTCTGACTTTGAAGAAGCAAAAGATAAAGTAATGATGGGTGTACAAAGAAAAAGCATGATATTATCAGATGAAGAAAAAGCAGTAACTGCGTATCATGAAGCTGGGCATGCCCTAGTAGCAATAAAAACAAAGGGTGCAGATCCTGTTCATAAGGTAACCATTATACCACGAGGTAGAGCATTAGGTGTGACTATGCAATTACCAATGGCTGAAAAACATGGTTATACTCGTGAATATGTAGAAGGTAGGCTGGCTATACTTATGGGTGGAAGAAGCGCTGAAATGCTCATATTTAACCAAATGACAACTGGTGCAGGAAATGACATAGAGCAGGCAACAAATATTGCAAGAAAAATGGTTACTGAATGGGGAATGAGTGATTTATTAGGACCAATGACATTTGGAAAGAAAAATGAGGAGGTTTTCTTAGGTAGAGAAATACAATCTAGTAGAGATTATAGCGAAGTCACTGCAAGGATGATTGATGAAGAAATCTCAAGAATTGTAAGAGATTCTCAAAGATTAGCTGATGAAATTCTTCGAAAAGATATTGATGTTCTACACAAGATGTCAGAGGAATTACTGAAATATGAGACTATTGATTCGAAAGATTTAGAGAAAATATTAAAAGGTGAAAAATTAACAAGGCCTCTAAATGGAACAGAAAATCGTAAAAAGAAAAAATATTCTAGAAGACGATTTCAAAATAAAACATCAAAAAATGGCGAAAAGAAACCAGAACAGGTAGCAAAAATAAAAAGCAATTCAAAGAACACTTCCAAACATTCAAAAAATCCTAGTCAGAAAGATACTTTAGAAATAAAATCTTAAATTGAATCAATCATCCAGGTCAAATCGTTTCAAAGGGTGGTGTCAGGATAAAGATAAAAGAACCTTAGTTATGGGTATCTTAAATATTACACCTGATTCCTTTAGCGATGGTGGTCAATTCTATGACCACAATAAAGCAATCAACCATGCAAAAGCATTAATTAATCAAGGTGCTGATATTATTGATATAGGAGGAGAGTCAACTCGCCCAGGGTCCTCGCAAATTAGTCTAGATGAAGAAATTAAAAGAGTTATTCCAGTAATTGAAAAAGTAAGGTTTTATGACCCTAATATTCTCATATCAATCGATTCGACTAAGTCGAAAGTTGCTAAAAGGGCCATTGAGGTTGGGGCTGATATAGTAAATGATATTAGTAGCTTTTCAGGTGATAAGGAAATGCCAAAAATAGTTTCTGATTATGAAACACCTGTGATCTTAATGCATATGCAAGGAAATCCAATTAATATGCAAATAAATCCAAGATATGATGATATTATAAATGATATAAAAGCATTCTTTCAACGAAAAATTGAAATTTCAATTAATTTTGGTATAAAAAAAGAATCTATAATACTAGACCCTGGGATAGGATTTGGGAAAACAGTAGCAGATAATTTTATGATAATATCAAAACTTCGTAAATTTTGCGAACTAGGTTTTCCAATCTTGGTAGGACCTAGTCGAAAATCATTTATAGGTGAAGTACTTGATTTGCCTGTTCATGATAGACTCGAAGGAACACTATCCTCGATTGTTGTTAGTATAATGAATGGTGCAAAAATTGTAAGGGTGCATGATGTTAAAGAGGTCAAAAGAGTAGTGAAAATATCTGAAATATTTAAGGATGCAGAATGACAATTTTTAAATTTGGTTTTTTAAATGTGACTCTAATAGATCTAATTGATATCTTACTTGTTACATGGGTATTTCATAGAGTTTATCAATATTTTAAGGACACTCGTGCTGGACAGATGTTAGTTGGATTAGTGATTTTATTGATATCCTCATTTGTTTTTAACTCTTTTGGACTGAGTGCAATGTCATGGTTAGTCAATCAGTTTCAGACTGTTTGGGTTGTTGCTTTTGTGATATTATTTCAGCCAGAAATACGTCGGTTATTGATATATATTGGCCAAACAAGATTTTTTCAGAAAATATTTAGAATGGGAACTTCAAGATCATTAGAAGCAATCGTAGATGCATCAATCAAATTAGCAAATAAAAAATGGGGTGCGCTTTTAATAATCCAAAGAGAAACAGGCCTTCGATCTTATAAAGAAGCGGGAATCCAGCTAAAAGCTGAAGTATCAGCTCCTTTACTATTATCTATTTTTAATCCTGAATCTCCTATGCATGATGGAGCTGTTATATTACAAAACACTTTAGTTGAAGCAGCTGGTTGTATTTTGCCATTAACTGAGAGTCAAATGATTCTACCTGAAATGGGGACACGTCATAGAGCAGCGCTTGGTATAACAGAAGAGTCCGATGCCATCGTAATTGTTGTTTCTGAAGAGAGAGGGACTATTGCTACTGCTGAAAATGGTCGCTTCACAAATTTAGAAATAGATGAAATGAAACTAAGAAGATACCTCAATGAAAGACTGTTCATTTCTTCAGGTGATTAATTACACTATAATTTCGCTTAAAACTCACTTGTTTATTAAGGTAAATTTTTGAATGGAGTTAAGTGAACTAAAAGATAAGTTTGTTCTAGCAAAAGAAAAAGATTTTGGTATAAGGAGGCATCTTTGACCTTGATAAAAGCATTGAACAACTTAGAAAACTAAAAAATCAATCATCAGAACCAAATTTTTGGAGTGATAGCAATCGTGCTTCAAGTATCTTAAAAAATATATCGATTCTAGAAAAAGAGATACAACTGTGGGATGATCTATCAAGACGGCATGATGATATGGAAGTACTATTTGAGTTTGCGGAATTACAAGAAGCAGATTTAGTCGAAATTCAAAATGAATTAAAAGCATATAAAAAAATAATTGATAAGGTTGAAATAAAACTAACTTTATCTAAGCCTGAAGATATTCAAAATGCAATAGTTTCAATTCATCCTGGTGCTGGTGGTACAGAAAGTCAAGATTGGGCTCAAATGCTTTATAGAATGTATACTAGATGGGTTGAGAAGCAAGATTTCAAACTGGAAGTCATTGATTACCAACCGGGTGATGAAGCTGGAATAAAAGACGTTACATTTGAAATAAAAGGACATTTTGCATTTGGTCTTTTAAAAAGTGAAGCTGGTGTACATCGTATGGTCAGGATATCTCCATTTGATTCAAATAATAGGAGACATACTTCTTTTGCATCAGTTTTTATTTATCCTTCGGTTGAAGATGATATCGATATAAAGTTAGATCAATCTGATTTGAGAATTGATACATATAGGGCTAGTGGTGCAGGTGGTCAGCATGTAAATAAGACTGACTCTGCTGTTAGAATAACCCACTTGCCAACTGGGCTAGTAGCTCAATGTCAAAACGAACGTTCTCAGCATAAAAATAAGAACCAAGCTATGAAAATATTAAAAGCCAGATTGTATCAACTAGAACTAGAAAAAGAAAAAGAAAAAAACAAAGAGCTTGAGAGTCAAAAAATGGAAATTAGTTGGGGGAGCCAAATAAGATCATATGTTTTTCACCCATATCAATTGGTCAAAGATCATAGAACAAAAGTAGAGAACGGAAATACACAAGCTGTCATGGATGGTGATATAAATCAATTTATCCGTGCATATTTGTTGAACATGATAAATGACAAAAGAATAAAGTAAAGGAATACCAATATGTCTGATCAGCAAAAAAGTTTAAAGCAAATAATGGATTTTAGGGTTGAAAAATTATCAAAAATTAAAGATAATGGGATTAACCCGTATCCATCAAAATTCCATCCAAAACAATTTAGCTTAGAGATATTATCTGATTATAATTCTTGGGAAGGTAAGGATGTAATTATTGCTGGACGAATAATGGCAATAAGAAAAATGGGTAAGGTTTCCTTTGCTCAAATAATGGATTCAAAGGGTAAGATTCAAATTTTTTTAAGCAAAGATGGTATAGGTGATGAACCTTATACTAATTTTAAATTATTAGATATTGGTGATTTTATTGGTATTGAGGGGAAGGTTTTTAAAACTAAAACTGGTGAAATTTCAATAAAAACTAGTTCACTAACTATTTTAGCAAAAAGTATTAGGCCTTTACCAGTTGTAAAAGAAAAAGATGGAGAAATTTTTGATTCATTTTTAGATAAAGAACAGAGATACAGAAATAGACACTTAGACCTGATACTTAACCCTGATGTAAAAAGTACATTTCAAAAGCGTTCAAAAATAATTCAATCAATTCGAGAATTTTTAGACAATCAAGAATTTCTAGAGGTTGAAACACCAATTTTACAGCCAATATATGGTGGAGCAAATGCACGACCTTTTACTACTCATCATAATGCGCTTGATCAAAAATTATTTTTGCGTATTGCTGACGAATTGTACTTAAAAAGATTAATTATGGGTGGTTTTGATAGAGTTTATGAAATTGCCAAAGACTTTCGTAACGAAGGAATAGATAGAAATCATAACCCTGAATTTACAATGCTTGAATTCTATTGTGCCTATTTTGATTACGAAGATTGTATGGATATTGTTGAGGATCTAATTCGTCATGCTGCTGAAAAAATAGATGCAGTGAAAGTAGATTGGGGCGATTATAAAATAGATTTATCAAAAAAGTTTAAACGCAGGACATTCTTAGGATTGATATATGAAGTAACTGGTCATGATTTAAAGAATTTTGAAGAAGATAGAATTAGAAGTATCTGTGTTGAAAATAATATTGAGATTGATCCTAGTGCAAACCTTGGTCAAATATTAGATCAATTAATGAGTGAGTTAGTTGAGCCTAAACTAATTGAACCAACATTTGTCATTGACTATCCCAAATTAATTTCACCTCTTGCAAAATCTCACCGTAGTGGGGAACAAGATATTGTAGAACGATTTGAGTTGTTTATTGGATCTGCTGAATTTGCTAATTCATTTTCAGAATTAAATGACCCAATTGACCAAAGAAAAAGACTTGAGGAACAAGCTAGATTAAAAGATTTAGGAGATGAAGAAGCACAACCAATCGATGAAAATTTTATTCAAGCTATGGAAAGCGGTATGCCCCCTACTGGTGGTGTAGGGTTAGGTATTGATCGATTAACTATGATGCTTACAGGTAATCGCTGGATAAAGGATGTGATTTTCTTTCCTACCCTTAGATCTCAATAATTTTGAAAATACCATTAAGTCTTAGATTTGCATTACGTTTTTTATTTTCAAAGGGCTCTGGTAGTTTTTCTTCTTACGCTAGTTGGCTAGCAATAGGAGGTTTATCAATAGGCGTAACCGCACTCATGCTTACCGCAAGTATTATACAAGGTTTTGAAGAAACAATATCTTATAAACTTTCATCATTTGAAGGAAAAGGTAGGATAAGTCATATACTTGGTAAGTCGTTTAGCATATTTGATCCTAACATTAATTTATTAATAAATAATTCTAGTGATACCTTTACTCCTTACATTAATGGTTCCGCATTACTCAGAATTGGATCTAAAGCAGAAGGAGTATTGATCGAGGGATTGGAATATGTCCCAAAATCAATATCGAATAATAAGATTGAGAAAATTTCTGAAGGTGAAATTATTATTGGTAATGGAGTTTCCTTATCTTTTGATATTAATATTGGTGATATGGTATACTTACAATCTTTATCATACAATAATTCAATAATCTCTGGGCCATTAATTAAAGCTTTAAAAGTAAAAGAAATATTTCATTCAGGATTACAGGAATATGATAATACCGTAGTATATATTTCCAATAAAGATGCTAGATCTATCTTATCTTTATCTGAAAATCAGATTTCTGGTTTTATTCATAATAATTATAATTTTACAAATATAAAACTAGATGTTAAATATCCATTCTATTACCAAACGTGGAAAGAAAAGCATGAATTATTATTTAGATGGATTTCACTCCAAAAATTGCCAGCTTATCTAATGTTTGGTTTAATTGCATTAGTTGGATTAATAAATCTAATTGCTGCAATCACCATGATAATAATAGAAAAAACCAAACAAATTGGTATTTTATTAGCCCAAGGGATTCATGGTGGATTATTAAAAAATATTTTCATATTACAGGGTGGTTTTATAGGCTTGATTGGTGGAATAGCTGGAGGATTGATTAGCTCATTCATAATACTGATTCAGTTAGAATATGAAATTCTAAAAATACCATCAGATATTTACTTCATGGATCAAATACCTTTTGCTTTTAATTACAATATTTTTTTTAAAATATTATTTAGTTCATTTTTTCTTGCAATTATTGCATCGTGGTTGCCCGTAAGAAATATATCAGATCTTAATTCATCTGAAGCTTTGAGGTACGAATGAATTGGGAGATGATCATATCAAATAGATTTTATAATCAAAAGATGGAATATGGTAGATACTTAGGAATAATATCCATGGTGGGTATGGGGGTAGGTTGTTTTGCAATAGTAGTTGCAATTTCTGTGATGAATGGATTTGAAACTTATGTACATAAAAAATTAAAGGGGTTTGATGGAGATATCCGAGTATACGATAATAATATTGAAAATATTTTCAATAAACTAAATGGAATTTCTTCAATTATGCCATTCATGGAAAGGAAAGCAGTTCTTGAAGGAAAAGATAGTAAAAGAATAGTATCATTAAAAGCTGTCGATCAAAATACTTTACCAAGCTTCTATAAAATCAATTTGCGTGGATTATATCCAAAATCTGGTGAGATTATCATAGGTCAGGATATAGCATATAGATTAGGAAAAGAAATAGGCGATAAAATGATTGTTTTTAGTCCAATTGACCAAAGTATTGGTCTAACAATTCCCTATAAGAAACAACTAAAAATAAGTGGTATTTTTTCAACGAAAATTCTTGATTATGATGATAAATATGCATTCATAACTCTAAAAGATGGAAAAAAAATATTTAAGAAGAAAAATGTCATTGATGGTTATGATCTCAGAATTAATGATAAATATATAATTGAAAATGTAAAAAATGATATTTCAACATTAATTAGTAAAAAAATATCCGTACTGACATGGGAAGACCAAAATCAATCACTTGTAAATGCAATGAGAATGGAAAGATATGGTACCATAGTTGTTTTATGTTTAATCTTTCTTGTAGCGGCTTTTAATCTTTCTGCTAATCTGACACTTATCTTTATGCAGAAAATCAGAGATATTGGCATTCTAAAAGTATTAGGATCGTCAGAGTATTCCATCTATAAAATTATTATTCAACTTGGATTAATGCGTGCAGTAAGAGGCTCTATTGTGGGCTTTTTACTTGGTGTTTTAATAATCATTGTTCAAGAAAAAATGAAATTAATCCCTATACCTTCCGAGGTGTATTTTATTGATTCATTGCCCATGCAAATATATTTTACAGATGTAATATTGATTGTATTTATTTCGAGTTTCTTTATTTTATTAGCATCTTTTTATTCTGCGAGAACAGTAATTAAATTAGATTTAAAAGAAGCAATACAATGGGTAAAGTAGTTTTAAATGCAGATAAGATTTCTAAATCATATAAAAGTGGCAATAATGATTTAGAAGTTCTAAATAACTTTTCCATAAATGTAAAAATGAAAGATATTATTACAATCTCAGGCCAATCGGGATGTGGGAAATCAACAGCACTTAATATTTTGGGGACTTTGGATAAGGCTGATTCAGGACAGCTAACTATCATGGATAGGGATATTAGTGAATTAAATAAAAGACAGATTGCAACATTTCGTAATGTTCATATTGGTTTTATGTTTCAATTTCATCACTTGCTTAATGAGTTCACAGCCATAGAAAATGTATTAATTCCAGCTTGGATCAATAAAGAGTATCAAAAAGAAGAGTATGCAAAAGAATTATTTGACATTCTTGGAATTTCTAATAGAATGAAACATTTACCCAGTCAATTATCTGGAGGTGAGAGATCTAGAATATCATTAATTCGCGCATTAATAAATACGCCAGATATTTTATTTGCTGATGAGCCAACAGGAAATCTTGATAAAAAAAACTCATTAAAACTCATTGACCTATTATGCCAAATCAATACAGATTTAAACCAAACAATAATACTAACTACACATAATCCTGATGTTGCATCCATTGGTAACAGGTTGTATTATCTTGATAATGGATTTTTAATAAAAAAATGAAAGAAAACTTTTCAAAAAGAGTAAAACAAATTATTAAAAGGTCGAAAGAGGAAGCACTGCGACTTGGCCATAGTTACGTTGGTTCAGAACACCTTTTATTAGGTTTAGTAAAAGAAAATTATGGTTTATCAAAAAAGATTTTAGATGTTTATGATATTGATTCTGATGAAATAATTTCTATGATTGAAGATTTGATTAAACCAGCAGGTGGTACAATGACATTAGGTCATCTTCCATTAACTAGAAGAGCAGAAAGAATTCTTAGAAATTCATTTAACGAAGCTTCTACTCAAGGTGAACCGAAAGCTGATGATGAACACCTTTTGTTGGCTATGCTTTGTGAATCTGAGGGTATTGCAGTTGAAATATTAAAATCTTTTACATTAGAATATGAATCTGTGAAAGATCTTATTATTTCGGGTAATAATAATGACACTCAGATAGAATTTAATTCACCAATTAGTAAAACAGGAAAGAGTGAAACCCCAACTCTTGATTATTTTTCTAGAGATATTACCCAAATGGCAAAAAAAGGCAAACTAGATCCTGTAATTGGAAGAGGTCGAGAAATTGAAAGAGTAGCACAAATTTTAACCAGAAGAAAAAAAAATAACCCGGTTCTTATAGGCGAACCAGGCGTGGGTAAAACTGCAATCATAGAAGGATTAGCCCAAAGGATAATTCGTAAAACAGTACCAAGAATCTTACAGAATAAAAGAATCTTATCTCTTGATCTAGCTGCAATTGTAGCAGGAACAAAGTATAGAGGACAGTTTGAAGAGCGTTTAAAAAGTGTTATGATGGAACTAGAGGCTACTGATGGATTAATTATTTTTATTGATGAATTGCATACACTTGTCGGGGCTGGGGGAGCATCTGGTTCACTTGATGCATCGAATATGTTCAAGCCATCATTAGCACGCGGTGATATCCATTGTATTGGAGCTACAACTATGGATGAATACCGCAAATATATAGAAAAGGATGGTGCACTTGATAGGAGATTTCAAAAAATAACAGTGAATCCTCCTTCAACAAATGAATCAATGGATATTCTTATTGGATTGAAAGAAAAATATGAAGATCATCATAAAGTAAAATATACAAAACGTGCAATTGAAGCATGTGTTTATTTTTCTGAAAGATATATATCAGATAAATATCTACCTGATAAAGCAATAGATATAATGGATGAAGCAGGTGCAAAAGCCCATATGCACAATTTAGAAGTACCAAAAAATATTTTGGATATTGAAAATAAAATTCAAAAAATAAGAGAAAGAAAAGAATTGAAAGTATCTGAGCAGTTATTTGAAGAGGCTGCGGTATTGCGTGATAAGGAAAAGAAACTCTCTGCAAGTCTTATAAAAGCACAAAAATTATGGCAAGAAAAAGAAGGTAATGCTAAAGTTCAAATTAATTCAGATACAATCGCAGATGTTGTCTCATTAATGACGGGTATACCATTATCGCGAGTTGCAGAATCTGAAAGTCATCGATTATTGAGTTTAGACAAAGAATTAAATCAATATATTGTAGGACAAGATGCCGCAATTACAAGTTTGGTAAAAGCTGTAAAGAGGTCAAGAGCTGGTCTAAAAAATCCAAATAAACCAATTGGCGTATTTCTTTTTTTGGGACCAACAGGGGTTGGTAAGACAGAACTAGCAAAATGTTTAGCTAAATATTTATTTTCAAATAATGAATCGCTAGTTAAGATTGATATGTCAGAATTTAGGGAAAGATTCTCTGTCTCAAGACTTATCGGTGCGCCACCTGGGTATATTGGTTATGAAGATGGAGGTGAATTAACTGAAAAAGTTAGGAGGCATCCCTATTCAGTTGTCTTACTTGATGAAATTGAAAAGGGCCATCAAGATTTATTTAATGTACTGTTGCAAGTTTTTGATGAAGGTGTATTAACTGATGGACTTGGTAGAAAAGTAGATTTTAGAAATACAATAGTGATTATGACTTCAAATATTGGAACCCGTGAGTTAAAAAATAATGACTTTGGTTTCAGTGATTCAAAAAATCAAGAAAATTATTCCAAAATGAAAAATAAAATTCTTGAAAATGTTCAAAACCTTTTCTCTCCTGAATTATTAAATAGGATTGATGAGTCTATTGTTTTTAATCAATTAAATGAAAAAGATGTATATAATATTATTGATTTACAGTTGATCGACTTAGTGAATAACCTTTCTAAATTAGG
>MDTG01362843.1_pt1 | contig 14447 bp, 15 predicted proteins | sample 811421 | NCBI WGS metagenome assembly MDTG01 (sample SAMN05326645, study PRJNA326480) | marine metagenome | isolation source: seawater | place: Pacific Ocean: South East | collected 2011
GTGTAATCTATATCCATATCGAATCAAATTGATTATGAAGTTAGTGTTTGATATTTACAAGTAATATTTCGTGCATCCTTTAAAAATATTTATAGAGTTATCAAGATTAAATAAGCCTATAGGTTTTATGCTATTATTCTGGCCTTGTTCATGGGGTTTAGCTTATGCTTACATAAATAATCATAATACAGGCTTATTAGTATATTTCTTATTTTTATTTTTTGCAGGATCAATTTTAATGAGGAGTGCTGGATGTATTTTTAATGATATTGTTGACAAAGATTATGATAAAAAAGTTAAAAGAACAAAAAAACGTCCCATAGCTTCTGGAAAAATTACAATAAAACATTCTTTAGCTTATGTTGCTCTTTTGTGTATATTTGCTTTTATAATTCTAATTCAATTTAATTTTTTAACTATTGTCCTTGGGTTGAGTTCCATGATTTTAGCTTTTTCGTATCCCTTTATGAAAAGAATTACTTATTGGCCTCAATTATTTCTAGGAGTCACATTTAATTGGGGTTTAATAATGGGTTGGACTGCAATGGGTAATAATATTTCCTTGGAAATTATCATTCTTTATTTTTCGGCCATATTTTGGACATTGGGCTATGACACGATTTACGGAACGCAAGATATATCTGACGATGAAATAATTGGCCTTAAATCAACTGCAATAAAGTTTAAAAAAAATATAAAAAAATTTGTAATGATATCTTATCTTATTACCTTAACTTCTTTAATTTATTTATTTAAAGACTCATTTCAATTTGATATTTCAACTTTCTTTATTTTTCTATTCTTTTTAAGTCTTGCTTATCAAATAATCAAGTTTAAAAAGAATAAACCATCTTTGTGCTTACATATTTTTAAATCTAATAATTTTTCCGGTTTATTTTTGTTTTTAGGAATTTTTCTTATTAATACTTGATATGAATTTTAAAGAGCTAAAAATAATTTTAGGTAGACTTTTTCATGAGTATGTTAAAAAACACTTAAAGAAGATCTTTATAGCTCTTTTACTGTCCATAATTGTTGCTGGAAGCACTTCTGCGATTGCTTGGTTGTTAGATCCTGCTGTTAAAAAAATTTTCATTGAAAAAAATACAACTTTATCTTGGCTGATTCCAGTTTTGATCGTTGTTGCATTTGCTGGAAAAGGATTGTCTTTGTATGTTGCAAGATTATTAATAATTAGAGTAGGTGAAGAAGTATCGGGAGTAATCAAAAAGCAAATTGCTGACAATATAATTAGGAGCGATATTCAAACCTTAGATAGTAGACACTCGGGAAAATATGTTTCAAATGTAATGTTCGACTCAGGTCAAGTACAGAATCTTGTAAGCACCGGAGTATTAAATCTTATGAAAGATAGTTTCTCAGTTATTGCGTTAGTTGGTGTGATGGTTTACCAAAATTGGAAATTAGCATTGTTTGCAATGTTAATGATGCCTCTGGCTGCTGGTTTGGCAAAATCTCTTGGAAAAAGAATTGGTAAAGCTGTTGGAAAAGCTGGTGAAGCCTCTGGCACCCTTGTAACTTTTTTGACCGAAATATTTAGAGGAGCAAGGATGATTAGAATTTACCAAAAAGAGAAGACGATTAACTCTGAGGCTAATTTGGTCGTGAATGATATGGTGGAAAAAAATATCAAAACTTCAAGCGTGATGATAAGAGCAACACCTTTAATGGAAACTCTCACTGGTATAATGATAGCTGGGTTTATTGCCTTTTCAGGTCAATTAATTGCTGCAGGTGAATTAGAAGTAAATAATTTTTTTTCATTTTTAGCTGCAATGATGCTTGCCTATCAACCTATAAGATCTTTAGCTACTTTAAATTTAGCAGTATATCAAGGAGCTACTGCATTTAAGAGAATCAGTCAGGTGATTGATAAAGAAATTAAAATTAAGGAAGATGAAAATTTACCACTTCTAGAAATTCAAAAAGCTAATATTTCTTTTGAGAAAGTTTTTTTTTAAATATGAGACTACAAAGGATATTACTGTAAAAAACATCAATATAGATATTGAAGGTGGTACAATGGCTGCTTTTGTTGGTCATAGTGGAGCAGGTAAGAGTACAATTTTAAATTTATTACCAAGGTTTTATGACCCCCAAAAAGGTTTAATTAAAATAGACAGCCAAAATATATCAGCAATACGTCTAAGCTCCTTAAGAAAAAATATCTCTTTAGTCAGTCAAGATACAATTCTTTTTGATGCTACAATAAAAGAAAACATAGCTTATGCAAAAAATGAAGCATCTCAAAAGGAAATAGAATATGCTTGCGAGTTTGCAGCTGCAAGTGAATTTATAGATAAGCTACCTGACAAGTTCAATACAATGATAGGAGAAAACGGTGTTCGACTTTCAGGCGGTCAAAAACAAAGAATATCTATAGCAAGAGCAATATTAAAAAAATCACCAATAATCTTACTAGATGAAGCTACTTCATCACTAGATGCCGACTCTGAAGAAATTGTTCAAAATGCTATAATGAATTTAATCAAAAATAAAACTACTTTAGTAATAGCCCATAGACTTTCAACTATTCATAATGCTGATAAGATTTTTGTTTTAAAAAATGGTGAAATATTAAACTCTGGTGATCATGACCATTTAGTTAAAAACTGCAAGGAATATCAATCACTATACAAAAAACAATTAAAATAAAATGATTCTTGCATACAGAGTCTTATCTAACCTGTTGTATCCTATATTAATAATTTTTATTTTTTTAAGAAAATTAATTAAAAAAGAGGATCCTATAAGATTTAAAGAAAAGATTTTACCATCTCATTTTAATGTTAAAAAAAAAGAAAATTATAAATTGATTTGGTTTCATGCCGCTAGTATCGGTGAATTTAAAAGTATTATTCCTTTGATTGAAAATTTAAATAATAGTCCAAAAAATTTTAAATTTTTGATAACAACAACTACTTTGAGTTCAGGAAACCTGGCAAAAACTTTACTAGAAAAGTTTGATAATACTGAACATAGATTTTTTCCTCTAGACGTAGGTTTTTTAATTGAAAAATTTATTTTATCTTGGAAGCCAGATAAAATTTTTTTAGTAGACTCTGAAATTTGGCCTAATTTAATAATTAGCTCAAAAAAAAATAGAATTCCGATTGCTTTAATCAATGCTAGATTATCTAAAAAATCATTTAACAGATGGATGAAATTTCCAAAAATAGCAAAAGCAATTTTTAGTACTTTTGACTTATGTCTTTCATCTAACTTAGAAACAAAAAACTTTTTAGAAAAACTTAATGCAAAAAATATTTTTTTTCATGGAAATATAAAATTAATTAATAGAATAAACCCAGATAATATTGAAAATATTAATAAAAATTTTTTAATAGAAAAAAGATTTTGGATTGCAGCGAGCACTCATGAAAATGAAGAGGAATTTTGTTTAAATGTACACGCAAAACTAAAAAAAAAATACGACGATATCATAACAATTATTGCACCCCGGCACATTAATAGATCACCTAAAATAAATGCTTTATCAGTAAAATTAAATTACAATACTCAAGTATTAAATGATGGAGAAATGATTTTAGATGGTAAAGAAGTTGTAATCATTAATTCTTTTGGAGTTTTGCAAGAGTATTTTAAATATTCAAAAAGTGTTTTTATCGGTAAATCAATAGATAAAAAATTAAAAAACGATAGTGGACAAAATCCAATAGATGCTGCAAAACTTGGCTGTAGAATTTACCATGGTCCATATGTAAATAATTTTAAAGAAATTTATGATTTATTAGAAAATAAAAATATTTCAAAGAAAATAGATACATACGAAAATTTAAGTGAAAATTTGATTATAGATTTAGAATTTCCAATAAAAAAAAACAACTACCCAATTAAAACAATTGATATGTTGGGACAAAAAACTTTGTCTGATACAATGATTAATATTAATAATTTTATTTTTAATGATGTTTGCTAAGCCAAAATTTTGGGATGATAAAATTGGAATTTATTCGGTAATTTTATATCCATTTACTTTAATAATATTAGTGTTTATTTTTTTCAAAAGAAAATTCAGTAAAAAAGAAATGTTTGATATTCCTATTATATGTGTAGGAAATATTTATATTGGCGGAACGGGTAAAACTCCCACTTCGATTTTGCTTGCTAAAGAACTTACACGTTTAAAAAAAAACCCAGTTATAGTTAGGAAGTACTACAAGAGTCACAAAGATGAACATGACTTATTAAAGTCAAACTTTAAAAACCTAATATTAAATAAAAATAGAATAAATGGGATCAAAGAAGCGATTAAAATGAATTATGATACAATAATTCTTGATGATGGTTTTCAAGAATATAAAATAAAAAATAAACTCAATATAATTTGTTTCAATAAAAATCAATTAATAGGCAACGGTCTAGTGCTACCCTCGGGACCTTTGAGGGAGAGTTTAAAATCACTCAATGATGCTGATGTTATTCTGATTAATGGTGAGGAAGATAGAAATTTTGAAAAAAAAATTTTAAAAATTAATAAAAGTTTAAAAATTTTCTATTCATTTTATAAACCTTTAAATATTGATGAATTTAAAAATAAAAATTTAACAGCATTAGCCTCTATTGGTAATCCGAATAACTTTTTCAAATTGCTAGAGGATCATAATCTTAAAATTAAAAAAAGGTTAATTTACCCCGATCATTATAAATTTACTGAGAAACAAATTAAAAATATTATCTTTGAAGCTGAAGAAAATGATCATCAAATTGTAATGACCGAAAAAGATTTCTCAAAATTTAAACATCATAAAACAAATAGATTGAATTATTTAAGAGTCTCTTTGGAGCTAAAAAAACCAGAAAATTTTTTAAAAGAAATAAAAGAAGTATATGCTTAAAAAAATTAATTATCTTGTTCAGGCTATTTTTATTTATTTATTTTTTTTAATAGGTCGAATTTTAGGAATTAATTTAAGCAGAAAAATTTTTTCTTTTATATTTCTCAATTTAGGACCTTTATTCAAATCAAAAAAAATAATAAAAGAAAATTTAAGAGTTTATTCTCAAAATATTTCAAATTATGAAGAAAAAAAAATCATAGATGGAATGTGGAAAAATTATGGAATGACTTTCATAGAATATATTCATTTAGATAAGCTAAAAAAAAATGGAAAAATTTTAATTAATGGAGAAGAAAATTTATTAAAAGTTTTAAAGACAAATAAACCAGTAATTTTTATCTCAGGTCATTTTGCAAATTTTGAGCTAATGTCTATGACAATTACAAAAAAACAAATACCTTTAGCTACAATCTATAGACCTTTAAATAATTTATTTTTGAATCCGTTTATGGAATACCTCAGAAAAAAATTCATTTGTAAAAATCAAATTAAAAAAGGGATAAATGGCGTAAGAGACACAATCGAATATATTAAAAATAATCATTGTATTGCACTTATGATTGATCAAAGAGTAAGTGAAGGTGAAAAAATTAATTTTTTTGGAAAACCTGCGCTTACAACTACTTTACCTGCACAATTATCCATTAAGTATAATTTGGGAATATTACCAGTTTTCATCGAGAGAAAAAATAATGATAGATTTGAAGTTCAATTTCAAGCTGAAATAAATCCTAAAAATTTTGAAAATAAAATAGAGTTATCTAAAAAGCTTAATGAAGTGCTTGAAAAAATGATTGTAAAAAATCCTACTCAATGGATATGGTCTCATAATAGATGGAAGTAAATATTTATTTTTTAAGATTTTGGAACCTTTCGTTGGCTTCTTTAGGTGATAAATAAGCCTCTTGTAAATCAACATTCCAATAGTTTAAATTTTTTAACAAAATCTCTTTACCTGTAATCGAGCACAGCACGTAATCGCCTTCTTCAACAATTTCAAAATAGTTGTGTTTAAAAATAAGTTTAGCTTTTTTTTTACTCATCAATAAATTATATATTATATATTCTAAAATGAATATTGGATTAATTGGTAGCGGTGGAAGAGAGCATGCTTTATGCAAAAAAATTAGCGAGTCGAAATTAGTTAAAAAAATAATATGTTTTCCAGGAAATGCTGGTACATCTCAGATAGCCACTAATGTTGAAGTTGATATTCTTAACTTTCAGAAATTACTTAAACTAATTAAATTTTACAAAATAAACTTAGTGATAATAGGCCCTGAAGAACCTTTGGTTAAAGGTATGGTAGATTTTTTAAAAAAAAATAAAATTAATGTATTTGGACCAAATAAATATGCTGCAAAACTTGAGGGTTCAAAAGCTTTTATGAAAAAGCTTTGTAATGAGCATAAAATTCCAACTGCAAACTTTAAAATTTGTAAAGAATTAGAACAAGTAAAAAAATTTTTAAACACTACTACGCTACCCATAGTTGTCAAAGCAGACGGATTAGCAGCTGGAAAAGGTGTTGCAATTTGCAAAACAAAAAAACAAGTAGTTAAGAAAGCAACTGAAATATTTAAAGGTAAATTTAAATCATCAAAAAAAGTTGTTTTGGAGGAATTTCTTGAAGGAGAAGAAGCTAGTTATTTTATAATTGTTGATAATTACAGTTTTAAGTTTTTTGGTAACGCGCAGGATCATAAACGCGTTTATGAAGGCGACAAAGGAGCTAATACAGGTGGAATGGGAGCGTATTCTCCAGCCCCTATCATTACAAAATTACTTGAAAAAAAAATAATTTTGAAAATAATTAATCCGACCTTAAATGCTCTTAAAAAGAAAAAAAAAACCTTATAACGGATTTTTGTACATTGGTCTTATGATTAAAAATAATGAACCATACCTAATTGAGTATAACATCAGAATGGGTGACCCTGAGTGCCAAGTAATATTGCCTAGATTAAAAAATGATATTGTTGAAATATTCAAGATGTCTATTAAGAATAAATTAAAAAATATTAAGATAAAATGGAAGAATCTTAAAAGCATGACAATAGTGCTTTGCTCAAAAGGATATCCAGGTTCGTATAAAAAGAATATTCAAATAAATAATATTAATAAATTAAAGTCCTCAAAGAAAAATATTATCTTTCATGCAGGTACAAAAAATTTTAATAATGAGATTAGATCTAATGGAGGAAGAGTCCTGAGCGTAACCTCTACTGGTAAAAGTTTTTTACAAATAAGAAACAATATTATTTCCAACTTGAAAAAATTAAATTGGAAAAATGGCTTTTATCGTAAAGATATTGGCTGGAAAGTTATAAAAAAAAATGAGAATTATTAGCGGTGAACTTAAAGGAAGAAATATCAAATATCTTAAAAATATTAATACAAGACCATTAAAAGATTTGGTAAGAGAAAATATTTTCAACATTTTAAATCACTCTAAACTTATAAAAGTTAAGTTAGAAAATTCAAAAATTTTAGATTTATATTCAGGAATTGGATCGTTTGGAATTGAGTGTATTTCAAGGGGTGCAAAAAAAGTAATTTTTATTGAACAAGATGCTAAAGCATCAGATATTTTGAGAGAAAATTTAATTAATTTATCTATATTTGATAAGTCAATAATTTACAAAAATAAAATAGAAAATATTTTGAATAACGACATGGTAGAAAAATTTAACATTGTTTTTTTAGACCCCCCATTTAAAAAATTTGATTACCTAGAAGATCTAAAAATAATTAAAAAAAAAAAATTGTATAGCTCAAATCATATTGTGATCATTCACAGAGATAAAAAATCTAATGATAAATTAAATAGTATTTTGGATATAATTGAAACTAAACAATATGGAAGATCAAAAATTATATTTGGCGTAATTAACTAAGTATATTTTTTGTATAAACTTTAACTTGCTCTACAGCCGGCTGATTATAAGGATTTATCTTTAACAATTTAGCAATAATCACAGTTTCTAGAATAAAAAAAGAAAATAGTTTCCCTAAAACTTCTTCATTTACAGATTTAATTAAAAATTCTCTAAAAGGTATTTTATTTTTTTTAAAAGATTTTATTAAAGCTTTTTTTTGAGAATTTTTTATATCGTTTAATTTTTTTTTATTTAAAAAGTTTTGAGAGCCGATATTATTAATACTTATTTTTTCTTTAGACTTCTGCTTGATACTAAAAATATTAAATAATTTATCCCTGGGGCCATCTAAATATAGTTGTAATAAGCTGTGGTGGTCCTTTGGTGCATTAGAAATTACAGGCAAAAAGCCCATGGTTTTTTTTCCTAAGCTTTCTGCAATTAATTGCTGACACCAGTACAGAAACTTTTCAAGTTCTGGAGCATAATTAATAAAAATTAAGTTTTTTAATTTTTTTGTAGCTAATAAATTTGATAATTTTAAAGCGTTTTTTTTAAAAAAAACTTTTTCCTTCTTTATTAAACTAACTTGAGTTTTTAATCTTAGTTTCATGATATTTATTCCCATTAAATATCCTGGTAGTAAGCCAACTTCTGATAAAACCGAGTACCTTCCACCTATGTATTTTTTATGTTCAACATAAAATAAATTGTATTTTTTAGATATTGAAAATAAAAAATTGCTCTTTTTTTCTGAAATTATAATTATATTTTTAGCTGATTGCTTAATGATATTCAATGAGAAGGTATTTGATAAAGTTTCAACTGTATTTCCAGATTTAGAAATAATAATGAATAATATCTTAGATAGATTTTCTCTCTTTTTTAAAATTGTAATTTTATTTTCATCAAGATTATCAAAAAAATAAATTTCTTTTTTAATTTTTTTTTTGAAGAAAATTATAAATTGCCTCTGAACCTAAAATAGAACCTCCCATGCCGATTAAAGCAATTTTTTGAAATTTTTTGAATCTTTTTAAGTCTGACACTTTAAAATTTAATTTGAAGTTCTTATTTAAAATATTCAATGTTTTTTGAAAACTATTAATTTCAAAATCTACCTCGGATAACATAGAGCTAAATTTTTGATTAAATTTTTTTAGTAAATTTTTATTTAAATATTTACTTTGTATATTTTCAGTTATGACTAAATCTTTTTGTTTCACTTACGAATTTTATCAATTATTGATTGTTCTATTTTATTTGTAGTACTTTTTTGCATACTATCAGCTTTTAATTTATCTTTTTTCATAATTTTTCTAATTTTATCTTTTTCATCAACCTTATTTTCTTTTAGACTATTCGGCTCTGGCATCTTATTGTAATCAGGGGGCATTACTAATGGATCTTTTTTTTTAACAAGAAATTCATCGGTGGTTTTCGTTTTTTCATTTCTTAAAACTTTTCCAGCTTCCTCTAATCCAGCGCAGGACATTAAAAATAGCAGGGTCATAATTAAAATATTTTTTTTTTTCATTTTTTTTCTTTGGTAAGTAAATTTTTTATAACAAAAAATATAATTCCTATTGTAATAAATATATCTGCCAAATTAAAGGTAAACCAGTGAAAGTTATTATAATGTAAATCGATAAAATCTGGTACAGCTTTGTAAACCAGCCTATCGTAAAAATTACCAAATGCACCTCCTAAGATTACTGCATAGATCACTTTATCCAATGTTTCAGATAAAATAAAAATATAAATTAAAAATATGATTACCAAAGCGATTACTAAGCTTATAAAGTTATAAACGATATTTGAATCAGTGCTGAAGAAACCAAAACCAATTCCAATGTTCCAAATTAAATCAAAGTTTATAAAATCATTTATATAGTACGTATTTTCATTAAAGCGGTTAATTATGTTTAATTTAGAAACTCTGTCTAAAAAAAAAATAATTATTATAATGGTAAAATAAAATATATTTTCTTTTTTAAATAAATTTTTTTTAAATTCCTTGTGGTTTTGAAGAAAGTTCATTTTATATTAAGTCGGAACATCTACTACAATTTTGTTCTAAAATCTTCCAACATCTAGGACACTTGTTACCTTTTGCTCTATTTACCTCAATTTTCATTTCGCTATCGTCTGACAGTACTTTTTCTGCTTTAGATGTAATTAGATATTCAGCTAAGTCTAAATTTTTTAACAATTCAAATTTGTTTTTATTAACTCTTAATTTAACTTCTGCTTCTAAACTAGATCCAATCTCTTTTGATGATCTTTTTGCTTCTATTGCTATATTTGCCTCTTGTTTTATCTTGAACAGTTGATCCCACTTTTCATTTAATTTTCTATTTTCCCAGCTTTTTGGGACATCAACAAAAGAATGCTCATGAATATTTCTTTCGTCTTTGTTTATCAAGCTAAATACTTCATCTGTTGTGAAAACTAAAATTGGAGCAAACCATTTAAGCAAGCTCTCTAAAATAATATTTAAAACTTTTACACAATTTTTTCTTTTTTTCGAATTTAAGCTATCACAATAAAGAACGTCTTTTCTTATATCAAAGTAGAAAGAGGAAAGATCTAGTGTACAAAAATTTAACAGTTCTTTGTATAGTTTATGAAAATTATAATTTTTCAAATTAGTTTCTACAGATTTGCTGATATGGAAAATTTTATGTAATATGTATTGTTCTAATTCATCAAATTCTTTTAAATCTAATTTTTCAAAATTTTGTTTTTCATGTTTATCTTTTAAATTACCTAGCATAAATCTAAAAGTATTTCGTATTTTCCTGTATGACTCAGCATGTTGAGTTAAAATACTTTTATCAATTCTTAAGTCTTCAGCGTAATCAGACGAAGCTACCCAAACTCTTAGGATGTCTGCACCATAATTTTTTAAAATTTCATCTGGTGAAATAACATTACCCATTGATTTAGACATTTTCATTCCTTTTCCATCTACAACAAATCCATGCGAGAGAATGCTTTTAAATGGGGCCTTTCCTCTTGTGCCGCATGATTCAAGCAAAGATGAGTGAAACCAACCTCTATGTTGGTCAGAACCCTCTAAATACATGTCTGCTGGCCATTTTAAATCTTTCCTTTTCTCTAAAACGAAGCTGTGTGTTGAACCGCTATCAAACCATACTTCGACGATGTCGCTAAGTTTTTCATAATCGTTCGGATTATATTCCTTGCCTAAAAATACTTTAGAGTCATCTGTAAACCAGCAATCAGAACCTTGTTTTTCATAAATAGAGGCTATCTTTTCTATTACTTTGTGATCTCTTAGTGGTTCTTTTGTTTTTTTATTTATAAAAATTGGTAAAGGAACTCCCCAGACTCTTTGACGAGAAACACACCAATCCGGTCTACCTTCTACCATTGATAATAATCTGTCTTTTCCTTTACTTGGATAAAAAATAGTTTCATTGATAGCTTTAATTGCCTTGTTTCTTAATTCATTTTTTTGCATTGAAATGAACCATTGTGGGGTTGCTCTATAGATTAATGGAGCTTTAGATCTCCAAGAATGAGGGTAACTATGATTAAGTTTATCATTCTTTAATAATTTTTTTTGCTCTTTGAGTTTTTCTATAACAATAGGATCTGCTTTAAATATGTGAGTATTGTTAAAAAAAGGAATTTCTTTAGTATAAAGACCAGCATTATCTACTGTGTAAAGTGAGGGTATATTATTTTTTAAGCATAAGTTGAAATCGTCAGGACCATGACTAGGTGCACAATGAACAATTCCAGTTCCTTGATCTAAATTTACAAATTGAGCATTTAACATTGGAACATCATAATTAAAATCCATTTTAACAAATGGATGGGTACAAATTGTTCCTTCAAATTCAGAACCTTTAAAAGTTTTTAATTCTTTGTAATTTTTAACATCACATTCTTTAATGATTGACTCTATTAAATTTTTTGCTACTACAATTTTTTTATCTTTAAAATGTTCAAGACCACCTATCTCCAGAACTGAGTATTCAATGCTGCTATTAAAAGCTAATGCTTTGTTAGCTGGTATAGTCCAAGGTGTTGTTGTCCAGATGATAACACTCGCATCTTTAAGAAAATCTTTTGTTGTTTCTTTTATTTTAAAAGCTACATAAATTGTATTAGAAGTGTGATCTAAATACTCGACCTCAGCATCAGCTAAAGCTGTTTTTTCAACGGTTGACCACAAAACTGGTTTAAAACCCTGGTATAAACTCCCGTCTAAAAGAAACTTTCCTAACTCTCGCACTATTTGAGCTTCTGCTTCAAAACTCATTGTAGAATAATAATTTTCAAAATCACCCACCACACCCAGACGTTTAAATTCTTTTATATGTACGTCAATCCAACTTTTCGCAAATTCTCTACACTCCTGCCTAAAATCTTTGATTGGTACTTCATCTTTATTTTTTTTCTTTTTTTTATACTGCTCTTCTATTTTCCACTCTATGGGCAATCCATGACAATCCCATCCTGGGACATAAACAGAGTCTTTTCCGCTCATTTGATGAAAGCGGGTAATCATATCTTTTAAAATTTTATTAAGCGCCGTTCCCATATGAATATGTCCATTTGCATATGGGGGTCCATCATGTAAAATAAATTTTTCTCTTCCTTTAGAATTATTCCTTAATTTTTCAAAAATTTTATTATTTTCCCACTTTTTTAAAATTTCTGGTTCTTTTGTTGGCAAACTGGCTTTCATTGAAAAAGCTGTTTTTGGGAGCTGCAAAGTATCTTTTGACATTTTTATTTTTTTGCTAATTTTATATCAATTTTTATTTGTTTTTTTAAATATTCTAAATTCTTAAATTTTTTTTCTGATCTTATAAACTTTTTAAAACTTACATTAATCACTTTATTATATAAATTTTTATTAAATCCAAAGATATTTGTCTCTAAAAGTAAACTTTGCCCTTTAAATGTCGGTCTATAACCTACATTTGCAATACCAATTTTGCTAAAATTTTTGCCTTTTACTCTTACTGCATAAACTCCTAATTTAGGAATTACATAACTATTTAAACTCATGTTGCACGTTGGAAAACCTATTTTACGTCCTCTTTTTTTTCCTTTTATAACCTTGCCTTCAACACACCAATCACGATTCAATAATTTATGAACCAAACTAAGTTTACCTTCTCTAATTTTTTTTCTTATAAATGTTGATGAAATAGTTTTGTAATTTTTTTTATAAGGTTTTGTTATTATATTTTTGTAATTAAATTGGTTTTCAAACTTTTTTAAAGTTTGAATATTACCTTGACGTTTAAACCCAAATTTGAAATTTCTACTAACATATAGATACCTACATTTTGTTTTTTTATAAATAATTTTTTCAATAAATTTTTTAGCAGTCATACAGGAAAAGTCTTTATTAAATCTAATAATGATTAAAAAATCTAATTTAAGTTTTTTAAGTTGCTTTTTTTTCTGTTGCAGCGAATTAATTCTATGATCTTTTTTTTTTTTATTAAAAAACATCACAGGTAATGGCTCAAAGGTCATCAGGCCAATAGGTAATTTATTTTTTTTTGCTTTTTGCTTTGCTTCATTAATAACTTTTTGATGACCTTTATGTAATCCATCAAAGTTACCTATGGCTATCACACCGTTGTGATGTTTATTGCTTAAATTAGCATTATTATAAATTTTCATTACCATTTTAGTTCTGTTTGAAAAAAATTTGCTTTCACTTTATATTTATTCAAAAGATTGTCTAACTCTGATGGGTCTTTAAATTCATCTCTATGAACGCCTTCAGAAATAAATATGCAATCTATATTTAAATTATTAGCTCCTTTTATATCTGTACTTAAATTATCACCAATAGCTAAAACTTTTTCATTTGAATCAAAGCACATTTGGTAAACTTCTTTATGCGGCTTTCCGAAATAAACTACTTCTCCTCCTAAATCCTCAAATACTTTTGCTATAGAACCAGCGCACAGTTCTTCAACATTGCCTCTATGCACAGTTAAATCTGGATTAGTACAAACTAATTTTTTTGAAATATGTTTCATTAAAAATTTTTTATAGTAGTTTAGGTCATTATCATAATCATCAAATAAGCCAGTGCATAAAATAAAATCACAATTTTCAAGATCAGTTCTATTATCCTTAACTTTTTCAAATACAGAAATATCTCTCGTTGGACCAAGATGATAAAATGTCTTTCCAAATTTTTTTTTATTAATAGCATGCATTGCTGCTTCACCAGACGTCATTACATGATCAAGGTATTTTTTATCCATTTTCATTTTAAGTAAAAAATTAATGACTTTTGCACTAGGCCTAGGTGCATTCGATAAAAATACTATTTTTTTTGAATTTTTTTTCAATTGGTCTACCGCTTTTATAGCATTTGGATTAAGATCAACGCCGTTATGTATCACGCCCCATAAATCTATAACGAAAGTGTCATAGTTTTTATATATGTCTGACAAGTGGTTTAGTTCTTTCAATTTGGTACTTCGTCCCTATTAATGCTCATAAATGTAGTATTTTATGGTTTTTTTAATGATTTTTGCCTCTTGAAATCTTGTTAAAACATACCATATCAAGACTAAATAAAAATTTACAGGAGAAAATATATATGAAATTTAGACCTTTGCACGATCGTGTGCTTATCAAAGTGCTGGACAGTGAAGAAAAAACTGCTGGCGGA
>MDTG01069406.1_pt1 | contig 14446 bp, 13 predicted proteins | sample 811421 | NCBI WGS metagenome assembly MDTG01 (sample SAMN05326645, study PRJNA326480) | marine metagenome | isolation source: seawater | place: Pacific Ocean: South East | collected 2011
GGATTTTATGGCACATCACTTTATAGCGTTTTTGAAGATCATGAAGAAAAAATATCTGATAAATATCTAGTTTGGGGTTGGGCAGAGAAAAGTAAACATTTTAATATTGATATACAATTTAAAAACATAAGAAGAAAACAAAAAGTAAATTCCAATAAAATACTCCTTATTACTCATAATTTTATTGATTCAAATTTTATGACCTCAATGTCAACTAATGAACTATTTGATGATAGGGCATATAAATACGAAGAATTTTTCCATTTTTTATTAAAGAAAATAGGGCCTATTTTTATTAATAGAATAAAAGTTAGATTATTTCCTGGTAAAAATAATATCAATAAAGAATTAATCTTAACCATGAAAAGATATGGTATTTCTATCTCACAAGAGATCTCTTTTATTAATGAAATTAATAATTCATTATTATCTATTTTTTGCTACTCTGGAACTCCATTTTTAGAATCAATATCCCTTAACAAACCTTCAATTCTATATATTTCAGAGGATATAGATCCATTTAGAGAAAAAGCTAAAGTACATTTTAATAAACTGAAGAAAGTTGGAATTTTTCATACTTCATATAAAAGCTTAATTGAACATTTATTACACGTTGAAAATAATATTTATGACTGGTGGAACTCTGAACCTGTGAAAAAGACTAAAGAGAATTTCTGCAAAAACTATGCACCTTACTCTCATAATAAAATTAAAAAGATTAATAATCTTATTAAAGAAATCTTATAATTTTTTAGTAACTAATTATAAAATTTAATTTAGCCTTTTAAAGCCAGTATGACATACTGGTCCTTCTAATAAATTATCAATATTCAAACCATCCTCGCATTTAGATATTAAATCGAATACTACTTCTAAGGATTCTAAATATTTTTTTGTTATCTCTTCTTTATGAGAAATACATGAATAACATGTCGTAGAGGCTAAGAAACCTTTTTTTAACATTTCCTGAGTGATTAATGTTTTATACTTTGCTGCATTTTCATAATTAAATGTAAACCCAGCCAAAGCAGGTATACCATTAAAGGAGATATCAAGCATATATTTTTTTGCAAGATATTCCCAACTTTTTAAAAGTTCTTTTCCCTTTTGAGTAATAATTTCCCAACTTCTCTCCCTTTGCATTACTTCTAAAGTTTTCAAAGCAGCTGTAGGACCTATCCTTTCTGTCCAAAAAGTACTACTAATGAATGTTTCTTGAGCAAAATTCATTAGGGATGAAGATCCAATAATTGAAGTAATTGCATAACCATTGCCTAATGCTTTTCCAAAGATAGCCATATCAGGCATAACACCATACTTCAAATGAAGACCACCAAATGTTTCACGAAAGCCTGAAGTGCATTCATCAAAGATCAGAGCAATTCCTTCTTTATCACAAAGAAGCCTTACCTCCTCAAGGAAACCTTTAGACGGGGGATAAGATCTTTGAACCTCCATCTTTACAGCTGCTAATTTATTTTGAGATATAATTTGCTTTAGTTGATTTATTTTATTAAAACTAAACGGGATGGCAGTACCCTTTAATTCCTTGGGTACTCCAAGAGGATTTAATCCAGGCAAAAGATGTTCCTCTAACCCAGATTTATTATCTAGGTTTGTAGAAAGATACCAGTCATGCCATCCATGATATCCACAAAATGCAATAGTATCTCTTCCAGTTGCTGCTCTTGCTATTCGTATCGCAATTGCATTTGCTTCACCTCCTGTTCTGGCAAATTTAACCATCTCTGCCCAAGGATGCAAATCAATCAATCTTTCAGCAAGATATACTTCTTCAGGGCAATTAAGCGTACTCACATTACCCTTATTTATAACTTCCATTACAGCACCATCAACTTCGGGATCTCCATAACCTAAAATATTAGTACCTATTCCCATGATGCTCATATCAATAAATTTTTTACCATCTAAATCCCAGACTTCACATCCTTTTGCCTTAGAAAAATATGAAGGCCAATTATTTGGCAAGAACATCTCAGATCTTTTGGAAAGTAAACTATTTCCACCCGGGATAAATTTTTTTGCTTTATCCCAAAGTTTTTGACCAGAATAATATTCTTTGTGCAAAATAAAATTAATTAACCTTAAATGAATATACTCCCAAAAAAATAATAATGAGAAGTCTATGAGGAAAATTATTCCAAAAAAATAAAATTTTTATTAATTTATTATAAATACATAGTCTTATATCCCTCCTCACAATAAGGAGAAATTAAAGATATTAATTTCTTTTGAGAGTTTAAAAGTGCAACTATTTTTAAAAGATCATATTCTTTTCTATCTTTTATATGTTGTCTATATACTTCTCTGCAAAATATTAAATCCTCGGGATAATCAACAGTAAGTCTTAGATCAGGCCTTATTAATTCATTAGGGCATTTTATTTTTTCAATTTTAAATAGATCTTTATTTTCCCTTATATATAATGAGCACATTTCAGATCTATGCTTTTTAATTCCATTATCCCAGGAATACTTAAGAGCTTTTGAATTAATTATCTCAAAACCACACCCATCAATAATATCGTCTAGGAATGTGGCATCATTATTTTTAGATTTATGATTTATCCAAGCATTTTCAACTGCAGGAATATATAAGAATGGGCTTTCTGAAGTAACTCTAAATAAATCTGTGCCATTAGCGTATTCTAATCCAATATTTAACCTTTGAAGAACATCAATTTCACTTCCAAAGATATATTGCAAACCTTTCTTTTTAGAATAGTCCTCAAAAATTAGATTATCTTTCCCAAATGATATTGCTAGTACAATTTCATCTATAACTTTTGTCTTATACAAGTTATCAATTATCTGGTCTAAGATAGTCCATTTTTTTAAAATATCTAAATTTTGTAAGGGCTTACCATATAATCTAGAGCCATTATTTCTACAAGCAATAACTGCAACAAGTTTTCTATTTTTATTCATTTAACTAAATCAGAACTAACTATAAATTGATTAGCAGGTATTATCCTCTTTGATTTCTTACCTATAACATCATTTAGGTTCGTAATAGGATCAATACTTGATGATCTCTTTAAACATACATCTTCATTTGAAATGATTTGATTTTCCTTTATTTCTCTTTTTGAAACTACATGTCTAATACAAAACTCACGATACTTGATTTCAGCAGGAGGAAGATTATAGTTAGGTGAATTTTGCGATAATGTTCCTTTAGATTTTGATATCCTTTTAATAATATCAACAAAAACCTTTAATTCATCAGGAGATAGAGCAGATTCATGATCCTCTAACTTGAGACATCTAGATAAAGTAAGATGCTTTTCAAGAGTAGTTGCCCCTAACCCAACTGCCATAGAAGCCAAATGAGTAGAATCGTAAGATCCTGGATCTGCATGATCCGCAAAGCCTATCTGAATATGATTTCCCATTTTTTCAGCTAAAGAAAGAAGAATTTTAATTCTATCTAGACAATTCTCTTCAAGCGGAGTTGGGTATCCTTGAAATCCATGGAGAAGAGTTATTTGTTTATGTGATCCCAATATTTTTAAAGTTCTTTTTATTTCGCTAAATTCAGAACCACCACAACCAGCTATAACCTTTTTTATTTGCTTTGATTTTGAGACCTTTTCTAGCAATAAATTATTTCTAAAATCTGTTGGATGAAGCTTTACTTCAGAAACCCCTAGATTTTCTGCCATTTTTAAAGATTCAATTCCAAAAACATCAAAAATCATTTCTAATCCAATTTTTTTAGATAATTGGCAAATTTCTTTCCAACCATTAAAACCTAATTCCAGATTTTTAGAAAGTTCATAATATTTATAATCTGGAGTACATAATTCATCAGCTAATACTAATTGAAACTTTGTAGCATCTGCTCCAGAAGCTTTTGAAGATTTAACTAACCATTTTGCAAGTTGTATAGAATCTGTTATATCTGGCATTAAATAACCTTGTGCACACTCTGCAATAACACGAACCATAAACTTTAAAGATATTTCTCATATATTAATCATTTAATGTAAATTATTTTTAATATATATAAAAAAATTAAATTTAAAGATTACCTACTTTTTATTTAACCAAAGTCTTGGATCTAAATCATATTCATTATTCCAAGAATATTTAGATACATCTTTAAGGAAATGATCATTTCCATTTTTAATCTCATTAAATTTTTCTAGAAAACATATAAATTCCTCCAAGCTTGAAATACCAATAATAAATGCCTCTATTTTCCTATTATTTAAAACGAATCTTATAGCTTCACTTAATTTATTTGAATTAATTAAATTTATATTTTTAGAAAATTTCCTGTGATGACTAAAAAATTCTTCACTTAGAAAATCTGGCCAATTTTTTGGATCTTGTAAAATAAGACCTTGGAGAAAAATACTTCTAGCATGAATTTTAATTCCTTTCTCATGAAGCTTATCAATTAATCCATTATTGATACATCTTTGATCATAAATTGATAAAGGTAGTTGAACCAACTGAAAATCATCCAATTTAATTCCATTTAAGTCATTATATTTATAAATAGAAACGCCGATATTATTAACAAGATTTCTAATTCTTAAACTTTTTAACCAATTCATTAGTTCTGAAATATTTGGCTTTGAAAGTATAGAAGCATCATGTATTAAAAATGAATCTAATTTATTTAATTTGAGTTTTCTCAAGGATTCTAAAAATCTCCTTTCCAATAAGTTAATATCCATAACATCATTTTCTTGAAAACATTTTACCGATAATTTACTAGTTATCTTAAACTGATGTCTGCTATTGGATAATGATTTACCAATATTTTCTTCAGCCATTCCATAATCTTGTGCTGTATCAATAAATCTTATTCCAGATAATTCTGCTGTTTTAAATATTTTTTTTGCTTCATCAAAATCTATAATTCCTTTCTTATTTGTAATTCCATATTTTAATCCAAATTGGGCTGTGCCGATTGAAATTTCTGGATACATAATGATACTAATTTACATCAGTTTTAATTTAAATTATCTTTTTATCTAAAAATATCTTAATTAAATTAATCATTATTTTTACTATCCCTAATCTTTGCATCAACAATAATAAGATCTTTATTATCTGAGGTTCTAATAAATGCATTAGGATAAGGATCTGCTAGCATTCTTATTTTATTAAAAAGATATTGAGCATCTTTATTTTTTATTTCATCAATAGTAATTTGACTTTCAGTAGGTTTTCTTCTTTTATAAATAGTTGCAGCTTTATTATCCTGAGGTTTGGGAATAGGATTATTTTCAATGATATTTTTTGTTAAAACATATCCTATATTCTCAATTTCTCTAAAAATTTCATCTAATTTACCAATTAAACTTAAATCAGCCTGAGCGACGATATCTCCTGAATCAATATCATTATTCATAATAAATATTGAAACTTTTGATTTTATTTCACCTGAAATAATTTGATTTTGAAGAGGAGATCCTCCCCTATATTTAGGTAAAGGTGAAGGATGCAACATTAAACACCTAAAACTCTTTACTATATCTTCGTTCACGATCCAGCTCCAACCGTAGAATAAAATTAAATCTGGATTAAAATCATGTATGACTTTATCTGAGTATTGCTTCCTTGAGCGAATTATTAAAAAAACATGTTCTAGATTTTTTGAGAGATTATCATAAATGTTTAAAGCCCAATCTCTATAACCAATACATGCAATTCTCATTTAGTAATGCTCCTAATTAATTTAAAAGCCTCCGCATATTGTAAACCAGATTGCAAACCTCTCATTTGAGATAAAGCTTTAATCCCCTCAAATGATCTTGGAAAAGGATAAGGTCTTAACTCAGATTCATAAAATGACAATGCTTCAAACTTTTTCATTATATCTTTTTCTTTCAATGATTCAAATATATTTGGAGTAAATGAATCAGAGAAAGACCATTCTGAGGAAGAAAGCACCTCATAACTCCAAAGGGTTGGAACAGTATTATCTTTTAATGGCCTAGAGGCCATTATCGATGCTCTATAAACGATTTGATGATCATTATTTGCATCATTAGCTGAGTGAGTTAATAAAAGATCAGGTTTAAAATTTTTTATTTGATTCTCTATTATTTTATTTATTTCAATTATGGGGACTTGATCAAACCTACCACACGGCAAACCATGGAAATCATATTGACTAACTCCCAAAAAATTCATTGCCTTAACTGCATAAGAATTTCTTATTTTTATTTCTTTTTTAGATTCCTCTGATTGATGATCTTGAAATCTACAAGATGATCCTTCACCTAAAAAAACAACTTTAAAAGTATCTCCTAATTCAGAATATTTTGATATTAATCCTCCGCAACCTAGGACTTCATCATCAGGATGAGCAGCAAGAATAAGTATTTTTCTCATTATCAATCAAGATTTAATTTATAAGGATGATTTTGGTTTGTTTTATAATCTCCTAAATCAAACCTAGAAAATAAATTCCTCCCATATCTTATAATATCTTCTTTCCTCTTATTTGATAAATTTTCCCCATGTATTCTGTAGTTAAATAAATGCTTAGGAATATGCAAACCTTTAAATCCGCTAAGAATTAATTTTAAAATTAATTCATAATTTTCTAAACCACAATTTTTAAATTTCTGGTTGTAATAACCTAATTCCCTTATTTTATTTTTTCTATAGATTGTTCCTGAAGCAAGAAAATCCCCTCTTCCCTTAACTTCCTCTAAAGAAAAAGGTGGTAAATCAATTTTATTTAAAACCTTTGAATTTTCATCAATAACAAAATAATTTGAATAAAAAAAATCAAAATCCTCATTGATAAATTTGCTTATTGAAGAAAGATAATTTTTTTCTAAATAATCATCTGCATCTAACCTTACAACATACTTACCCTTAGATTTTTTAAATCCATAATTAGAAGCAAATTCAATACCAGAGTTTCTTATGAAAAATTTTTTTAAAAGACAATTATTTAAATTTTGTATATAAAATTTGGAATTATCCGTGCTCCCATCATCAACAATAATAACTTCATATTTTAAATTACTGCTATTTTGAGAAAGACATGATTTTATAGCTTGCTCAATATAATTTTCATAATTATAAGATGTAATAATTATGGAAACATCTATATTATTTTCATTCATTAAGATCTCCAATTTTTAAATAATCTCCTTTTCTAATTTTTCTATTAAGAACTTTACCTTTAATAGAATGAAAAACCATTAATGCATCTTTTGGACAAGGTCTCAAAGGCTCAAAATCCTTATCTAATATTAAATGATTTTCTTCAAAATCTCTACTGGCTCGCCATGATCTTCTTTGCAAAACAACAGTTTCTTTCTCATTATCTTCAACTTTCTTAATTCCAGTTCCTAATGCAAGTTCAAGCTCTCTAGTTCTATCAACCATATTTTTCCAACTTTTTGGATTCATAGAGAATAGATGATCTGGACCTTCTCTATTATTATCATCTGTGAAATGTTTTTCTATCATTTTTGCTCCTAGAGCAACCGCTCCAAGAACAGTTGAACAACCTGGAGTATGATCACTCAATCCTAAAATTAATTCTGGGAACATTTCTTTGTATGTTTTCAAGACATTTAAATGAATAAAACGGAAATTATCAAGACTTGCAGTATAGTTTGTATTACATTGCATTAAACATAATTCACTATTAATTTCTAAAGCACATTTAACTGCACGAATAACATCTGTAAAATCTGATGCTCCTGTAGCAAGAATATATGGCTTATTTTTCATAGCAATTTTTTTTATTATTTCCAGCCAAGTAATGTCCCCTGAACCAATCTTATAAGCAGGAACATATTTATCAATAAAATCAATAACTTCAAGAGAATAAGGTGTAGTAAAAAATGGTATTTTTGCTTTTATACAAGTTTCTTTAAGTTCTTCAGTCCAAGATAAATCTACACTTGCATCTTTATAAATTTCATATACAGACTTTTTCCATTTGGATTGATGCGAAATTTGTTTACCTAATGATTTAAAACCAAAGTCACTAACAATTGTATTAGCTTGAAAATGTTGAAATTTGGCTGCATCTGCTCCCGATTCGGCAGCTAAGTATATTAAATCTTTTGCCCTATTAATATCTCCATCATGATTTGCGGCAATATCTGCTATGAAAAATACAGGACTTTTATCACTTACTAATTTTCCAGAAATATTCATAAATAAAGTTTTAATTTAATAATAATATTATCTTAAGAAATCTGAAATGACAGCTTTAATGGTATCTTCAATCAAAGGAAGTTTTAAATCAAAACTTTTTAAATATTTATTACTATTTAAGCTCATATCAAGCGGTCTCTTGAAATTATTTTTTAAATCGCTATAAATACCAACTTTAGCCTTCGAATATTTTATTTTTAAACCTTTTGCTATTTCTTTAGCAAAATTAGCTTTGCTTATTGATCCAATAGAACCTACATTAAAAACACCAGAAATCTTTTTAAAAAAAGAATCTTCAATGACCTCACACAACATATCTATATGTAGTGGTGAAAAATATATATCCTTAAATAATATTATTTCTAAATCATTAGATAATGATTCCACAATCCAATCAACAAAAGATTGTTTATTTTTATTTTGAGTTTTAGCAACATAGTTTGTTCTGAAAATTGTTGCATTTACTCTTGAAGCAATTATTTCGCCAAAATACTTACTTAAGCCATATACATTGCAAGGACTTGCATTAATCTCTATATGTGGTCCAACGCCATCATATATCTGATCTGTTGATATATGTATTAAATGAGTTCTATTAATATCAATTACTTCAACAATCTTTTCAGTTACCATTACATTTGATTTATATGCGCTATTTATATTTTTTTCACAAAAACTTACATCAGTTTGAGCTACTAAATTTAAAATAATTTCTGGCTTACATTTATTTATTAAACTTTTAAGATTCTGATAAAAAATTTCTTCTTGAAGTGAAATATTCTCACATTTTGGCCTAATAAGCTTATAAACAACATGTCCTTTATTCTCAAGATAAGGGCAAATTTTTGAGCCAAGTATACCATTTGCACCAAGAACTACTACTATCATTTGTTAGACATAAAATGAGAAATATTCAGACTGGAACAAAATATGGATCTACATTCTTTACTATAAGCTCTCTTAATTCTTCAACTGTTAAAAAGCTACTATTTTCTTCAGAATTATAGGAAAAGTTTAAAGGAACTTTATTAAAAGATCTTCCTGAATTCTTATATAAATCTAAAGTCTCTTTTATGTCTGGCAAAATAGCATAATAATTTCCCAAATCTAAGGTTGACAGGCTATCGAAGCTAGTAATCATTTCTTCATGAATCTTTTCCCCTGATCTTATGCCTCTAAATTTAAGTACGCAATTTGGACCAATCGCTTTCGCAACATCTAGTATTCTGTAGCTTGGGATTTTAGGGACAAATATCTCTCTTCCCAATGCATTTTCTAATGCCCATAAAACCATATCAACACTATCAGATAATGAGATATTAAAACGAGTCATATTTTTATCAGTTATTGGCAATATGCCCTTTTTAGCTTCACTAATAAAAAAGGGAATAACTGAACCTCTTGAACCCATTACATTTCCATATCTTACGACTGAGAAATTTAAATCCCTATTACCTTTAATATTATTAGCAGCAATAAAAAGTTTATCCGCACATAGCTTAGTTGCTCCATAAAGATTAATTGGAGCAGCGGCTTTATCAGTACTTAATGAAACAACTCTCTCAACCTTACTATCAAGGCATGCTTGAATTAAATTCTCTGAGCCAACAACATTAGTTCGTATAAATTCCATGGGATTATATTCTGCTGCTGGCACTTGCTTTAATGCAGCTGCATGCACAACAGTATCTATATTCTCTAAGGCTCTTTTTAATCTTTCTTTATCCCTTATATCACCTAAAAAAAATCTTAGTTGAGGGTATCTTTCTTCAGGATATTCTTGCTGCATATTCCATTGCTTAAGCTCGTCTCTGCTATAAATAACAACTCTTGATATTTCTGGAAAACTTTTCAAAATTCTTGCAATAAATGCTTTTCCAAAACTTCCTGTTCCCCCAGTAATTAAGATTTTTGATTTTGAATTAAATGTCATTAATCTTAGCTAATTTGAAAATACATATGATTTACTTGATAATAGATTGCGGACCCCCTTCCAAACAAACTTTACCATTATCAATTTTAACTATTTTATCGCAACTCTTAATTGTAGTTAATCTATGTGCTATTAAAAATAAATTTTTTTGTTTACATGCTTTAAATAATGTTGAGATAATATCCCTTTCCGTCTCCATATCAAGCGCGCTGGTGGCCTCATCAAAGAAAATAACATCTGCATCTTTATAAAGGGCTCTAGCTATGGCAATTCTTTGTCTCTGGCCACCACTGATATTACTTCCTCTTTCACCTACTCTTGAATAATAACCGTCTTTAAAATTATTAATAAACTTATCAATCCTAGCTAATGTCGCTGCTTCTTTAACTTTTTCCATATCAATTTTATTTAAAGGTATTCCAAAAGCGATATTTTCAGCAAATGATGTATCTGAAAGATAAATAGATTGAGGAACATGAGCTATATTTGATTGCCATGAAGGCATTTTTTTATAATCATCATTAGTTACATCTAAGTCATCAATTAATAAAGATCCTTTTGTAGGAATTATCAAACCCATCAATATATCGAAAAGAGTGCTTTTACCAGAGCCAGTGCTACCAATAATGCCTACCTTTTCCCCTTTGGAAAATTCAAGATTAATATTATTTAAAACTTTTTTATTACTATTTTTATATTGAAAAGATATATTTTTTAGTCTTATTCTTTCTACGATCAATAACTTAGGAATTGAGTTTTCAAAGCTGTTTTTAGAATGATCCTCATCAAGAATTCTGAGTACATTTTGAACTGCTGCAGTATGAGCACTCATAAATGCCCATTGAGAATATATCATCTGTAAAGAAGGCAAAAGTCTTTGTGCACCAAAAGCTATAGCACCAAGTAAAGGAACAATTGTGAAGCCTGGAGGTGATGTTAAAGATAAAAATAAAGCTAAAAAAGAAATTATTGATAGTCCAATAGCCTCTAATAAATATCTTGGAGCAGAAGCCAAAAACCAGCTTTGAGCTTCCTTTAATCGTAATGGTCTATCTGCTCTCCTGTAGATTGAGGCATAATAGCCCTGTGTTTTATCAAGTATTACATCTCTTATAGCCCCAAGCCCCTCTTGTAGGGCTTTTATTCTAAGTTGATTAGACTGTGCAACAATTCTGCTATTTTTAATTAACTTCTTTCTACTTCCTAAAACTATTAGTAAATAACAAAAGCCAAAAGCAGTAGAACAAATTATTGCAATTTTCCAATCAAAATATAACAATGCACAAATCAAAAAAAGGGTAATTATTATTGAAGTAATAAATTGCAAAGCCGAAGATAAAACAGCAACGGTATCTGATGTATGAGCCGTAGTTGCGGTTATAACTTTTGAACTATTACGGTAAAGGTGTACCGAATATGGCTGAAACATTGTAATTTTATAAGCCTCGCAACTTATATCTCCGCCAATACCTGCAACAACTCTATTACTTATCCATAAATTAATGAGTCTTACTATGGAAGATAAAACTGCTGCAAAGATGAATAAAAATGTCGAAAAAAATAAGATTTGAGAATTTGATTTTATTCCAAAAAAAGTAATTATTTCTGAAAAGTATTCAATCTCCCAAATTTTATTAGGATCGATCAATATAGATAAAAGTGGTATAATTGAGGTTAATGAAACGACTTCGGCAAAGCCACTGGCAAGCATTGTTAAAAAGACAACAAACAATTGTATTTTTCTTATTTTCGTTAATTTTTTATAAACACTATAAAGCAAATAAATTAAAGAAGATGGATAATTTCTTTTATTTTTATTCAGCACAGATTAATTCAACTTTGACTTAATTATAACAAAGTTTATTTTAAAACCATCAAACAATATTAAAGATTAATTTTAAAGAAAAATATATTAAATTTATAAAAAACTTAATTAATTTTAAAAGTAATATTAAAAGTCATTTTAATTTAACTAAAAAAATTTTTTAATTTTACATTTGAAAGAAGAGAAAAGATTGACCATCAATATGAAATTTATTTTTTAATTTTAAAGATAATTTATTTGCTATTTTTATATAAAAGGAATCTGTTCTTTCATAACCCCAGAACTGTTTTTTTGTCTTTTGAATATAATCTTTTCCAAAAAAATCAAAAATCGCCTTAGGCATATTATTTGATATTTTGCCTTTTATATATCTAATAAAATTCTTTTTATATGGATAATGAATTATTATTAGTGTTCCGTCTTTATTTAAAATTTTTAATAAAGTTGATAATAATTCTATGCATTTATTTTCTTTAAGCGAATACATTACTTGACAAAGATATATAAGATTATATTTTTTAGATAAAAATAAGGAAAGTTCTGAACTAATATTTAAGTTTGAAAGATAAATTTCACTATTTAAAAAATGTTTAAAATTTAACGAAAAGTCAAATCCATCTATATTTGAATCTTTATTAAATTTAGCCAAAAGATATTCTATGTAACCGATTCCACATCCATAGCTAAAAATATTTTGTGGATAAGTAATAAAATCAGAGATTGTTTTAGCTGTTTTTTCTTTTCTTATAATCCAATCTTTATTAAGATCATCAAAAGTTTGATATCTTAAAAAAAGTTCTTTATAAAACTTTTGATAAAATCTTGCATCTGGTAATACATTATAATTAAGATTAGTTCCTAATTCTGAAAATTTTATTCCATGCCACTCATGCTCATACATATTTTTTTCAGATTTAAACATAAAACTAACTTCTAAAAAAAGATAATTAAGTATCTATAAATTTATAGGATAACTATTTATGCCTATTACTTTTATCAAAAAATGTTATCAATCTTAAATTTAAAAAATATAAATATTTATATGTATATTTGAATAAATTTTATATTTAAATAATCAAAATAATTTTTAAAACTTATGGATATTCTTTACCAAAAAGGATATATTCATCATTTTCATTTAGAACAATTTCAGAAGAATTTATAAAATTATCTTTTTTATACTTTTCTTTTTTTTCTGAATTTTTATCATTTTTAAAAATGTCATCAATATTCCTAACTCTATTTTTTATATTTTTTTTATAGTTAATATCATTATAGATATTTATTAATAATTGATTTAATGCGACTTCATTTATCCCAAGCCAATTACAAAACAAATTCAAATATTTAGGCTTAACTCCTTGATAATAACTTACAATTTTTTCAGCTTCCTTTCTTTTTAGCCGACCATGTCTTATTTCTCTGCATGCATGATCAGTGACTTTAGAAAAACCGTGTTTTATAAACTTCAAAATATCATGAAGATTCATATAATTAAAACAATCTACATGATCATATGAATAGAAAGTTCTTTCATGATTAAGTGTTTTATAGTTATAGTTTTTAATAACAAATTCATGCTGGATTTTAGGATCCCAGCGAAAATAATTTCCCAAATAAATACCTTTTACTCCAATATTACTAATATCTAATTCATCAGGATACCTATATCTCCAAATATCCTCTTCTTTCAAGATATCAAACTTAGACAATAAATCATCAGCCTCATAACCCATAAGATCATGTTCTTTCCTATATCTTCTAGTCATCTCAACTTCATCAAAATGAGAAAACATTCCTACTTGTTCAATCCCTTGATGAGCCCCCCAAATTATTAAGGGTATTTTATTTGTAATAGCTATTTGAACAGGAAAGGCAGTCTGACCTGCTATTACATGCCAATAAATACTATTTAATTCTCTAAATGTTGTTTTAATAATCTTTTTTACAGATTGTATATTTATGTTTTGTATTAATATATCCGAATCAAAAACTGTTCTTAGATTAGAAAGATTTCTTATTCCTATTTTTGTATTAAAATAATGATTATATGATACTAATAAAGGATTTAGTTTTAACTTTTCCTTTAAAAGATGGAGTATATAAAAGGACTGTCCTGAACCACTAACTGGGACTATACAATCGTAATTTGTAGATGAATTACTTCTATATTCTTTAATATTTTTTTCTAAACTATTAAACCTTTCTTCCCAATCAATAATATCTTTTTCTTTATGTATTAAACATCCTGAACATATACCTTGTTCATTGATAATAATACCAAGAGGATGACTTTCATCATAAAGACATACTTTACATGTTTTTTTATAAGATTTATTCAGCATTTTAAAACAAATAATTAAATAAAAATATCATGTAAATTGATTCCCACTATAGAATTTTGTTTTTCTAATGAAATCTTCTTTTATCTCTTTTTTAATATTAAATATAGTATGTTCTTTATAAGATAAATAATTACCAATAGCTATTGCAGAGACATTATTTTCTCCGAAAAGTTTA
>MDTG01131248.1_pt1 | contig 14446 bp, 10 predicted proteins | sample 811421 | NCBI WGS metagenome assembly MDTG01 (sample SAMN05326645, study PRJNA326480) | marine metagenome | isolation source: seawater | place: Pacific Ocean: South East | collected 2011
CCCCATCATCTGGATGGACTCTAGCGGTTAATCCGCCCTCATGCCAGATCCTGATGTTTGCTCCGCCGGGGGCATCATTCATCGCCGCCCAGCTTCCAAGTATGTGGGCTGGATCCCCTCCGTCCGCACCAATGACGTCGATCTCATCGAAGCCGCGGGATATCAGCAGTGAGAGAGACTTTGCTAGGTCACTGGCAGATTGATCCGGCAAATCCATCGTCTTGCCCCCCCATTTCGCAACCTCGATAGAATCCAGATCTCCCAGAACCTCCTCAACTGCAATTCCCGCTTCGGATGCCCTTTCAGCACCGCCATCGACTCCGAAGATACGGACACCGGGGGAAACAACCGAGTCGATAATTGACCTATCTGGCATGGCGCCGTTGCACCAAAGCACTGCTCCCAAAAAATCACCTCCCAATCGAAATCTTGCCATCAGAGACAAGTATGGAGTCCTCAAGAATGACCTCCGGCCTTTTCATGGAGCCTCTGAGGTGGATTCCAACCCTCGCTGCCCCTCCCATGTGCGAGTTGTCCCCGAACCCGAAATAAGACGAACCCCTCACAACTAGGTCCTCGACTTTATTCCCCACTAGCTCGGTTGCTCTTGGGTTCATCCCGAACCCGAACTCAGAAACCGTCCATACCAGGTCTTTCTTGGAGCCTCTGATTCCAGCCTTGGCAAGCTCGTAAACCTCGCTCACCTCTTCCGCCATATCCCCTCCATAAACGCCTACCACCAATCCATCTTTGACTCTGAAAGATAGGGGGTCTTCGAGCAACCTCCCATCCCATGATCCATCTATTACGATGGTCCCGTTCATACTCCTCTCTTTGGGCATCACGAACACCTTTCCTGCTGGGAGGTTGGCGATTTGTCCAGGCCTGTTGCAGATGCCGTTATCCTCCAGAATCCATCTTCCTCCTGTGGTGAATTCGACATCCGTTCCGGCTAAGGAGGTAACACGCACATTTCTCTTCCTCCTGAATGCCGGACCCATTCCGCTGATCTCCTTTTGCAGTGCATTGTAGTCCGCGGTCATTCCACCATTCTCGAAAGCCAACCTGTCTATGCCGGGCATGGAAACTATCCTTGCCCCCTCCTTCGTAGCCTGTTGCCGGGCCCTTGTATGGGTTAGCGAATCCTTGGTTGCAATGATGATCACCCTATTCTTCCTCATAATGTCGGATACTGGCAGGGGCGGCTCCTTCCCGGTTTTCTGTGTCGGTGGCATCATCACCAAGAGGATCCTTTCAGTCACTCTTGCCGCTTCTTCGTAAAGGGCCTGACCAACCTCCGCGTTATCCGGATCGGTGATCACCAGTACGTCCTCCTCCCTCCGAACCTGAAGACAGGTACGTATTACCGAACGTGCTGTTGACAGCACCGCCTCGGAGTCGCCGGACCCCTCATCCTCTTCCAGACCGACCATCGTATGCATCCTAGGTGGGATTCAGTATTGATACTTCACTCGTCCAGGGAAAGCTCCCTGCTTCGATTGGAAATCTCCGAGAAGATGTCAGAGACGAACTCCTCCAGTTTAACGCCATTTTTCTGATTCCCACTGCGGCCCCTGATTGACACAGTCCCCTCGCTGGACTCCTCATCCCCGAGGATCAACATGTAAGCGGGCCTACTCTTTCTGTGGGTCCTAATTTTCTTACCGATGGTGTTGTCAGAGTCATCGACTGCTACCCTAACCCCTGCAAGATCCAGTGCCTCTTTGACATGTTCGGCGTACTCCTTGTGCTTCTCAGATATCGTAATTACCTGGACTTGGATAGGGGATATCCAGGTTGGGAGATTCCCCGCCCACTGTTCCAGTAGGAAGGCAACAAACCTCTCATGAGTAGAAAGTGGGGCTCGATGGATGACGAACACTTCCCCATTCTCGTTCCCCGTTTCATCCATGTAGGATAGCCCGAACCTCTCCTTGGCCGCGAAGTCCAATTGTATGGTGGCCAGGGACTCTTCCCTACCAAGAGCCGTCCTGAACTGGATGTCTATCTTAGGGCCGTAGAATGCGGCTTCACCAACTGCTTCGGTATACTCTACCCCCAAGCCATCCATAATTTTCCTAAGATAATCTTGGGTAGCCTCCCAGTTCTCTGGCTGGTCGATGTACTTGTCCTTATTATCCGGATCCCACAGAGAAAGGCGGAAGTCATAGTCCTCGAAGCCGAACGTCTCGTAGTACTCCTGAGCCATTCGGACGTTGCTCTCTACCTCTTCGGCTACCTGGTCCAACGTGCAGTAGATGTGCGCGTCGTTCATTGATAGCATCCTGACCCTCAGGAGTCCCGCCAGAGTCCCCGACAACTCGTTCCCGTATACCGTGCCGTACTCTGCGATTCTAATTGGCAACTCCCTGTACGATCTTTTGCTATTCGTGAAAACAAGATGGTGCATCGGACAATTCATGGCCTTGAGGTAATACTCCCCGTCATCCATCTTCATCGGCGGATACATCCCCTCAGAGTAGTGAGGGAGGTGGCCGCTGGTCTCGAACAACTCCTTCTTGCCGAGGACGGGAGTGGTTACTCTCACATATCCATAAGCCTCTTCAGTTTCAACTGCGAACCTCTCAATCTCTGACTTAAGCGTCTCTCCATTGGGCAGCCATACTGGGAGGCCCTTGCCAATTAGCTCGTCAATCATGTAGAGACCCATCTCCTTGCCTATCTTCTTGTGGTCCCTTCTAGCAGCCTCTTCTATCTGCCTCTGCCTGAGCTTGAGGCCTTCCTTTGTCGCGAAGCACATCCCGTAAATCCTAACTAGCGATTCTCGATCCCTATCCGCTCTCCAGTAAGCCTGACTGGTGCTAGTCAGTTTGAACCACCTCAACTGCGAGGTTAGGGATACGTGCGGCCCTCTGCAAAGATCCACGAAATCGCCCTGCCTATAAGCCGAAGAGCCTACGTCATGGCCTATCTTGTCATCCATAATTTCCATTTTGAAGGGATTATTTCCGAACATCTCCCTCAGTGACTGGTTATCGTGCTCCTCCCTCTCTATTGGTAGGTTTTCCTTGACTAGCTCCTTCATCCTCTTCTCAATTTCTCGGAGCTCCTCATCGCCGATTGGATCCATTTGAAAGTCATAGTAGAAGCCATGCTCTATCGGTGGGCCAATAGTAGGCTTTGCTTCTGGATAAAGCTGGGTAACTGCTTGGGCAAGCAGATGAGCGCAGCTGTGTCGTAGGATGTACAGGCCCTCCTCTGTTTCTCCGATAATCGGCTCGACCTTGCAATCCGTCTCCAGATTGAAGGACATGTCTCTCTCTTCCCCGTCAACCAGAGCTGCAACGGCACCGGATTTCCTGCCATGGACATTTTTGATTACCTCGCCGACCATAATTCCGTTCGCATACTCATGTGGATCATCCTCTCCAATGTCAACGGATATCATTCCCACAGTCTCCCCTCATCAGCTTCGCCGACATTCAGATGATATGAATGCCTTGGCTCTAATGAATGGGAAAAAACACTTCATTCAATGGTGACCTGAGTCCCCGAAACTCCTTCCACCATTCCAGATATTTCGGATAGGGAACCAATCACAGCACGCTCCCCTGTTCTTCTTACGAAGTCGCAGGCCGCCTCCACTTTAGGCCCCATTGAACCCTCCTCAAACTCTTCTCCAGATAACTGATCAGGGGTCGTCTTTTCTATAATCATGGCCTCGTCTCCGCCCCAGTCACGGTAAACCCCGTCTGCGTCCGTCGCTAGGATCAGGAGTCGAGCCCCTAACTGTCTGGCTAGCAATGCGCTTGCTCGGTCCTTGTCAATGACAACCTCGATCCCCTCTAGATCTCCATCCGAGTTGTATGCAGTTGGAATCCCGCCACCTCCAGCACAAATTACCACGGCGCCTTTCTCTAGGAGCCAGTGAATTGGCCTCAACTCGAATATTCTGTGAGGTTCAGGCGAAGGGACGACCCTTCTCCAACCCTCTCCGTCTCTAGCGATAGACCAACCCTTCTCCTCAGCTATCCTCTTGGCTTCGTCCTCATCGAATATGAGTCCTATTGGCTTTGTCGGATTCTGAAATGCAGGATCTTCTGGATCGACTTCAACCATTGTGAGTATTGATGCTAGAGCTGTCTCAGTGGGCATCATGTTACCCAGCTCTTGTTCGATGTAGTATCCTAGCATACCCTCTGTCTGAGCACCTAGAACATCCAAGGGGTATTCCTCAGCCTCTGTGTAGGAGGCTGATTGCATTGCTAGAAGTCCGACCTGAGGGCCGTTACCGTGCGTGATGACTAGTTGATTTCCTTCTGCAAGCGGCGCAAGGGCCTTACAAGCCTCCCTCACGTTCCTTCTCTGGTTCTCAGCCGTAGGAGCCTCCCCTCTTTTCAGAAGAGCGTTACCACCAAGCGCCACAACGACTCTCATTCACCAGACCCCAAGCGTGAACCGATAAGAACACGTTCCCTCTGGGATAGCCATGGTGCGTATTGGAATACTTGCGAATCCCGATGCAGGACTGGGTGGAAGACTGGCTCTCAAAGGCTCAGACGGCCAGGCTGAATTGGCCAGATCAAAGGGTGCTGAGGATAGATCTGGACCTAGATTGGAATCCATGCTCAGGCACTTCTCGAGTATCCACAGAGGAGAATATGGAAAGATCGAGTGGGTCACAAGCTCAGGACGAATGGGTACCGAATGGATACCCAGTGATTTCCAAATTGGAACAATTTCTGAGGTACACGAGTCTCCAGGAGAGACTTCGGCTTCCGATACTGGCGAGGCCGTTGAGAAATTAATCGCAAGTGAAATTGAATTACTCGTTTATTCGGGAGGGGACGGAACGACTCGAGATATCGTCTCTTCACTTTCTGACTTGGACTCTTCCGAACTGCCAGTTATTGGAGTGCCTTCAGGTGTGAAGATGCACTCTGGATGCTTTGCAAGCTCCCCCAAGGCAGCTGCCGAGGTGCTTTCAGCATGGCTTCATGGTGATCTCTTAGTTTCTTCAACAGAGGTACTAGATCTGGATGAGGACCTGTATAGGGGCGGACAATGGGTTGTCAGACTCTATGCTGAGGCGTACTCACCGAATTCTCCAAGATGGATGCAGGGATCAAAGGAACTGATCCAGACCGAATCAGAGGAAGAGATCATAATCGGCTTGGCTGATCATATCAGGGACTCATTTTTCGACGATAGTCGACTAATCGTATGGGGTTCGGGAGGGACTCTCCGAGAGATTGGAGCAAACCTCGATTTTGAATTGACAACTTTGGGTATCGATGCCACAGTTGGACTAAATCAAGTAGGGACGGACCTGGATGAGTCGGGAATCCTAGAGATCCTGGAATCGCATCAAGGTCCCACCACCCTACTCTTGTCTCCAATGGGGGGGCAAGGTTTCCTTATCGGGAGGGGAAACCTACAGCTCTCCCCAGAAGTTCTACGTTCGATTGGGCCTGAAAATATTCTCGGAGTGGTGACTCCCGCGAAATTACTCACGGTTAGGGCTCTGAGGATAGAGACTGGTGACGAAGGCTTAGATCGAGAGTTTGCTAAAATGAGGTACATGAAGGTACTACAAGGTTACAGGACTACCAGGATTCTACCAGTTTCCGTTGACTAGACAGCCATTCCTGAAGCAGCCATTAGCAGTCCCAAGAATGGTGGACTTGGCCTATCTGGCCTGGATTTGAACTCCGGGTGGTACTGCGTTCCCACATAGTAGGGGTGACCTTCCAGTTCCATAATCTCGCATCTCTCTCCTGTCTCGTCCTTTCCAACGTAGATTAGTCCAGCATCCTCAATCGCCCTGATCAATTCCGGGTTGACTTCGTACCTGTGCCTGTGCCTCTCGTCCACATGAGCCACTCCGCCATACAAGCTTTTGATCTTGCACTCATCAACCAGGAACGGAGTCGGCTTAGTCCCGAGCCTCATTGTCCCTCCCATGTGGGTCTTGGATATCTCCGGCATGAAGATAACAGCAGAGTGAGCGGGTTCCTCTTCAAACTCAGTTGAATTAGCCCCCTCCATGCCCAGAACATTTCTGCAGAATTCTATAGTGGCCACTTGCAGTCCTAGGCACACTCCTAGGTAGGGTACGTTATTCTCCCTCGCATACTCTGCGGCCTTTATTTTCCCCTCGATCCCTCTGATACCAAATCCACCCGGGACCAGAATGCCATCCGCTGCTCTTAGGAGGTTCCAGGCTTCTTCGTGGGTCTCAATGTCCCTACTCTTCGCATCATCGTCCAGAACAGACGACTCAATCCAGTCTATCACCAACTTCCTGTCTACCTTGAATGATGCATGTTGGAGTGCCTTGATCACACTCAGATATGCGTCGGATAGATCGGTGTATTTTCCTGCGACGGCGATGTGTACCTCCTCTGCTTCCTCCAGAGAGTCGACATGATCGGCCATCTCTTTCCAATCCTCTAGCAATTTTCGCTCCTCGGATAGCTCGAATCCGAATTTCTCAGCGAGCATTTTTGTCACTCCTTGCGACTCTAGCATTATCGGTACTTGGTAGATGTTGGAACTGTCATGTGCAGAAACCACCGCTTCGGGTGGGACATGACAAAATGCAGAGATCTTCTCCCGCGTTTCGTCAATCAAAGGACTCTTCGACCTGCATACTAGCATGTGTGGATTAATCCCTAGTCCTCTGAGCTCCTTTACAGTGTGTTGAGTTGGTTTAGTCTTCTGTTCTCCTACCGGTCCCATGACAGGAATCAGACTAACATGGACGAAGCACACATTCTCTTGACCAACTCTGAACTGGAATTGCCTCAGTGCTTCAACGAAAGGCGCGCTTTCGATATCACCTACGGTTCCGCCAAGCTCAATTACGCATGCATCCGGCTCCTTACCATTCCCGTCACTCGGGATGTGGGCTACCCTCTCAATCCAATCCTGGATCTCATTGGTCACATGTGGTATTACTTGGACTGTTTTTCCGAGATAGTCGCCCCTTCTTTCCTTCTGGATGACGCTCTCATACACCTTTCCAGTCGTGATATTATTCTCCTTCGTAAGGCATACATCCAGGAAACGCTCGTAGTTTCCCAGGTCCAGATCTACTTCTCCACCATCATCTAGCACGAAGACCTCTCCGTGTTCGAAGGGTGACATGGTACCCGCATCCGTATTGAGATATGGATCAATCTTCACCGCAGTGACTCTCAGTCCAGCACTTTTCAGAAGAACTCCAATACTGCTCGCGGTCACTCCTTTCCCCAATCCGGAGAGTACTCCGCCCGTTACTACGACATACTTCATATCATCAACGGGGTCGGAATCAGTAGCCCATCCCCTATCAACATTGGCCAACAATATCCTGTATTCCCTTTCTTTAATTTCAAGTAGCGCCAAATTTACGGCTGCTCATGTCGAACACCTCCGGCGATAGGGTACTAGTTACCGGAGCGTTGGGCCAGATTGGAACCGACTTGGTCGAAGCCCTACGAAAGAAACATGGCACGGAATCTGTGATCGCCTCGGATATAAGGGAGCCAGAAGGAGGAAAATCACTCGAAGAAGGGCCCTTCGCCCTTCTCGACGTACTTGATACTGACCGTGTCTCTAAGGTTTGCCAGGAAGAAGGGGTCGGTACAATATATCACCTTGCAGCTCTGCTCTCAGCAGTAGGCCAGCGAGATCCAGATTTATGCCGGAGAATCAATATCGGAGGTACGATGTCAATCCTTGAGGTTGCAAAGCAGCTCGAACTCAGGGTTTACTCACCGTCATCAATAGCCGTTTTTGGACCCGATTCCCCTAAGCATGCTACTCAAACTGCCACCCTCAATCCGTCAACAGTGTATGGTGAGACAAAGGTCACTGGGGAGGGACTCGCTCGAGAATACTTCAATCGATTTGGGGTCGATACTAGGGGTATTCGTTATCCTGGACTGATTTCCTATAAGGCTCCGGCAGGAGGGGGAACTACCGACTATGCCGTGGAAATCTTCCATGCTGCCCTGGAAGATGGCCATTACGAGTGCTTCGTTAGGCCTGATACCCGACTTCCGATGCTATACATGGACGATGCAATAAATGCGACTCTCGCTCTGATGAGCTCGGGGACTGAAAACTTGGGGGAATACAGGGCAGGTTACAACATACCGTGTCTAACTTTTACCGCCCAAGAGCTAGCAGATGCAATAGCCGAGAGGATTGAGGGTTTCAAATGCGACTTCGTCCCCGATATCAGGCAGGAATATGCGGACTCATGGCCTGACTCGATAGATGGGTCAATTGCAGAGGAAGAGTGGCAATGGACTCCAGAATTCGATCTAAACATGTTAGTAGATGAAATGCTCAGTGGCATCTCTGGCTCTTAGTCCTCTGGCTCTGATTCCCAATCTGGCGTACTTGGATCGGTCTTGGCCCAAAGTACATCGTCAATTCTCAAAATACTGATTGCAGCTTCAGTCGCCCCTGACAGCGCATGATCGACCACAAATTCAGTATCCAAGATGCCCACTTTCTCCATGTCAGAGTTTTTTCCGCTCCCAAGGTCAAAGCCAATCCAGGCACCTGATTTCTTTTGATCCGCAGAAAGTGCTAGAATAGACTCCACTGGGTCTTTTCCAGAATTCTCTGCGAGAATACGAGGTATCGCTTCGAGCGCTGAAGCATATGCTTCGATAGCGAGTTGCTCTCTGCCTGATTGAGTCTGTGAGAAAGTCCTCAGATGGTTAGCTAGGTGGGATTGGATTGCCCCTCCACCAGGGAGAATCCCCGGTCTGCTGTTTAGACGATGGGCGACACCTATTGCATCATCGAAAATTCGCACCGCCTCCTCCCTTACAGCCGGTGAGGAACCCCTCACTGCGAGGGTCATTCCTCCTCCCTCGCCTTCTATCATGGTGTGCTTGACATCCGCGATCACCTCTTCCGATCTCTTTGTGAATTTACCAAGATCCCCACTACCAAGAGAGCTCGCGTTCCTCACAGGAGTGGCGCCAGTAATTTCCGACAACAGATCCATGTCGCCTCTCTCGAATCTACGATACGCAACTATCCCTGAGTCTGTCAGGTAAGGGATCGCCTCATCAGGGACCCCATCCCTGACAATCAATAAGTCGACCCCAAGGGATGACATGTGCTCTACTTCCCTCTTCATATTCTCCTTGGACCTTTCTTGGAACTCCTGTAGGATCCCAAGGCTGCTGACCTCGATGGATGAATTTGTCTCTAGCTTCGGTCGTTCGAGGCCTCCGTCGATTATTGCCACAACCCCGGCATCGGAACTTGCCGGACTGGCTATATCGACCCTTGATTTTTGCAATACTAGGCCTCTTACCAAGCTGGTATCGGTAACGCTTCCTTCCCTAATCTGAAGCCTCTTCACCATAATTCTCTCTAGGTCATCTCCTCCTTCCATCCCTTCAAGCTCATTTGCAGCATCCACAGCTAGGCCTGCAATCAGCCCGCATATCGATGAATCTCCTTTCCCCTGTAGTGAAGTCTCCACAACTTGCGATTTTTGATTATCAGTGGACTCTTTGGATACCCTCGCAATCTCAGCCAAAGACTCTCCTAATGCTATGGAGTACCCATTTACAATTATCGAGGGATGGACTCCCATCCTTACCAGCTCCAGAGCATTTTGTAACATCTCTGAGACTAGCAAAACCGTGGTGGTTGTCCCATCCCTCGCTGCTCGGTCTTGGGATGATGAAGCATCGATAAGAAGCCTGGCCGTGGGGTGCTCAACGTTAGCCTTCTCCAGTACAGTAACGCCATCGTTGGTAACCAGAGCCGATCCGTCCGCATCAACCAGCATCTTGTCCAATCCCTTGGGACCGAGAGTTGATCGGATTGCTCCTGCCAGCGATGAGGCAGCTCTGACGTTGTTAACCAACGCAGTCCTGCCACTAATCCTGTCAGTGTCTTCCAGAGCAACATCGTGATCAGACTCAACCATATGACACTCGCAGTAAAGTCTCTTTTTTCAATACGCTCATAATAATTTCATTGTATTTCCCCTGGTAAAATCCGTTTCATTCAAATACCACCCATACCTCCCACTATACAACTACAGGTTGATTAGTGATATTATGACTGATGAAAATTGGGACGATTTCGACGAGGAAGCTATGGAAGAGATGGCCAGGATGTTCGAGCAGATGGGCATGCCCATCGATGTCAATACTCTGAAGTCTATGATCAAGCAAGTCAGAAACCAGTTCGAGGAGATGGGACTAGACCCAGAGAAGGTATCGATGAGTGAAGTTAAACTAGGTCTAAACTCAGATCCTGAGGAATTCATGAAGAACTTTGAATCAATGCTCAGCGGACCGCAAGGACTGGGGGATTTCCTCAAGAAAATGGGTGTTGACATTCACATCAAGCCCTCAGTATCAGAGGTCAGAGTCGACGTCGATGAGAATCAGGAAAATTCTGATGACGACTCCATACCTGATGACGACATATACGTCAGCGGCAATCAAATGTTCGTTACAATCGACGTCTCCAGATTTGAGGACATTGGTTCGCATAACCTCGAACTTAGCTTAACTGGGAGGGGAGAGGTGCTACAGATGCTCAGGGTTAATCAGATTAGGCCATTTAGAACCTACGTTCTCCCTCACGCATCAAAGGGGGAAATCCAGTGGGAGATAAACAATGGAATCCTTGATATCACATTCGAACTGAGATAGGTTGGAAAAAACAGGAGAAATAGTAATGGGATCTGCAGTAATTGGAATTGACTTAGGAACGACAAATAGTTGTGTAGCAACGATAGAAGGAGGGAAGGCAGTGGTCATCCCCAACTCGGAGGGTTCCAGGACCACTCCCAGCGTGGTTGCTTTCACCAAGGATGGTGAGCGTCTTGTTGGCGTCACAGCAAAGAGGCAGGCAGTTACAAACCCTGAGAGGACGTTAATCTCGGTCAAGAGGGAGATGGGTACGGATTGGACCAAGGATATAGATAAGGACACTTATTCACCTCAGGAGATTTCTGCTTTTGTACTCCAGAAGCTGAAGGCAGACGCTGAGGAGTACTTGGGCACTGAAGTCAAGCAAGCAGTGGTCACATGTCCAGCTTACTTCTCCGACTCTCAAAGGAAGGCTACAAAGGATGCCGGTAGGATCGCCGGATTAGAGGTTCTCAGAATAATCAACGAACCGACAGCGGCGGCTCTGGCGTATGGCGTCGACAAAGAAGAAGATCAGACAGTTCTTGTTTACGACTTGGGAGGGGGGACTTTCGATGTCTCTATCCTAGAGATTTATCAGGTTGATGGCCAACCACAAATTGAGGTTAAAGCAACCAGTGGAGATAACAGATTAGGAGGTGACGATTTTGATGAGACAGTCATGGATTGGATTGTCTCCGAGTTCAAGAAGGCGACTGGAATAGAACTCGAGAACGATCTCCAGGCAATGAGCCGTATCCGTGAGGCAGCAGAGAAGGCAAAGATAGAGCTCTCAGGCACTCCTTCAACTCAAATAAACCTCCCATTCATCACAATGAGGGATGGCCAACCAGAGCACCTTGACATGTCACTTTCCCGTTCCAAATTCGAGAAACTAACCTCTTCTTTGGTTGAGAGAACAATGTCTCCAACACGTCAGGCAATGAAGGATGCCGGAATAAAGAAGGGAGATGTGGACAAGGTCCTACTAGTTGGTGGGTCGACAAGGGTTCCAGCTGTCCAACAGGCAATAGAGAAAGAGGTTGGCAAGGCACCATTCAAGGGCATTAACCCGGATGAGGCCGTCGCTATGGGTGCTGCTCTACAGGCTGGAATCATCGTCGGTGACGAGGGTGTAACTGATGTACTCCTGCTCGATGTAACTCCTCTCACCCTGGGTATCGAGACACTCGGAGGGGTAACTACCACCATGATTGAGAGAAATACCACTATCCCATCAAGGAGGTCCGAGACTTTCTCCACTGCAGCCGATAATCAGCCAGCAGTGGAAATACACGTGTTACAAGGCGAGAGAGAATTCGCAAAGGACAATATCACTCTTGGCAGGTTCCATCTGATGGGAATCCCATCTGCTCCGAGGGGGATCCCTCAGATCGAGGTCACTTTCGACATAGATGCCAACGGGATAGTTAATGTCTCTGCGAAGGATCTTGGAACTGGGACAGAGCAATCAATCAAGATCGAGAGTCAGACTTCTCTATCCGAGGATGAGATCAAGCAGAAGATCGAGGATGCAGAGAAGTTCGCTGATGAGGACAAGAGGAGAAAGGCGAAGGTGGAGATGAGGAACTCAGCTGATAGCATAGTATACCAAACGAGGAAGATGATTGAAGAGAACGAGGACAAGCTATCTGATGAAGATACAAAACCAGTCCTTGCGAAGCTCGATGAACTAGAGTCGCTGATCGTGAAGGATGATGTCCCAGTTCCATTGGAAGAGATCGACGAGGCCGCCATACAGACAAAGATGAGTGAGCTCGAGCAGTCCATGCACGCAATCTCAACCAAACTTTACGAAGCTGCTGCTGCAGAAATGGCTGCCGAGGAGAACGAAGCTACCGGTAGTGAAGATGTCGTGGACGCGGACTTCGAGGTAGTAGATTCAGAAGAAGAGGACGAAGACTGATCAATCTTCGGATATCAGTCTGTGAAGTGTCCTAACGTGGACCCCAGAGGTACCGTATTGGAAGAGTGGATTCGCTCCTTCTGACCGAGCCTTGGATCCAGGGCCCCATGCAGTTCCTGCTATGTCCAGATGCACCCATGGAATCTTCTCCCCCGATTCCTCAAAACCTCTGTTCGGGACAAAGAACTCTAGGAAAGATGCAGCTGTATTGGAGGAGCCAGCACGTCCACCAATAGATCCGTTCCTGATATCAGCGAAGGCCGAGTCAGTCATGTATTTGCGGAATTGTGCGTTCAGCGGCATCCTCCAAACAGGTTCGCCGCTTCTGCTGGCAGCAGACTTCACCCTTTTGGCGATCCCGTCATCGTTCGCCCACATTCCAGAAATCTGATTTCCCAGAGCGGTTACTACGGCCCCGGTAAGAGTGGCCAGGTCTACGATATACTCTGGATCTAGCTCGCCGGCTTTCCACAGGCCGTCGGAAAGGACATTCCTGCCCTCTGCATCAGTACTGAACACCTCGATTGTCTTTCCAGAGTATGTTTTGAAAACATCTCCAGGCCTATAGGCACCAGATCCAGGCATATTCTCAGCTAGGCAAGCAATCCCATTCACCCTCCTTTGGAAGCCAGTTGAGTGGAGCGCTTCCATCAGGCCGAATACAGTTGCTGCACCGCACATGTCGTACTTCATGTCCCACATGCCACCTGTGGGCTTGATTGAAATCCCACCTGTGTCGAATGTAATTCCCTTGCCCACAATACAAGGCCTTTGGACTCCTTCGTCGACCTTTGGATTGAGGGTGAAAAGTACCATGCAAGGTTTCCTTTCACTACCTTTGCCCACGTTAATCAGGCCTCCCATTCCGAGCTCCTGCAACATCTCCCAATCATATACTTCTACCTTGACATTATCCTTGTCAGCAGCCCAATCCTCAGCTCTTCGAGCGTACTCCATCGGGTACATCACATTGGCAGGGTCATTGCCTAGATCACGTGCCAGGTGAACTCCTCCCACTACCGAGTGAATTTTGTGAAGGCCCTCAGCAAGTGACTCCTTGTATCTGGGACTGGCTTGGAATTCTATAGACCACGGATCGAGGATATGGCCACTGTCGATTTCTTGATGCTCTAGGAACTCGTAATCTCTCAGCATCATCCCCTCTGCAAAGTCCAACATTCGCTCTCTGGACCATCCTGAGGTGAATCTTACGCATACCGAAATCCCCTTCTTCTTCGACAGAGACGACATAACTCTAGCTCCGGTATTGCGGGCTGCTCGATGCCCCAGCACCCCCTTCTCTCCCATGCCGATTAGCATGACTCTGCAACCAGGTGTCCACACAACCATCCTCTGCCCCTTCTTGCCGTTGAATTCGTCAGAAGAGATCGCTTCTTTGACAAGATTTCTTTGGGTCCTACTCAGGCCCGAAAGGGCATTATTCGGCGCCCTGTCAATACCCTCGAAGAGGGGTATCAGCAATTGCTCATGTGCTTCATTGATTTCACCATTGGTCCAATTCATCATATCTCCGAAGCTTGAGATTTAGTAATCATATACAAAGAATTTCTTCCAAAAATCAGAATTTAGAGCCGAATTTAGCCAACATGATTAACTAAAAATCAACTCAAATCTACCTTCCCACCAAATGAAAAAGGGGATACTCACTCCATAAAAGACGGATCATTTTGAGTTTCAGGAGTCATCTGGCCGTCTAAACTCTTCCTGGCATACTCCTCTTTGCCGAGCCAAGCTGCTATTCCGGAAAGAAGTAAGACAATGAATATGAAGATCAGTACTATATTGCCTGGTGGTAACCAACTAGAGCTGCTCTGGGCCCTGATTTCAACAAATTCGGTCGACACGTCTTCGCTGACCCACATGGAAGAATCGA
>MDTG01204350.1_pt1 | contig 14445 bp, 20 predicted proteins | sample 811421 | NCBI WGS metagenome assembly MDTG01 (sample SAMN05326645, study PRJNA326480) | marine metagenome | isolation source: seawater | place: Pacific Ocean: South East | collected 2011
GTTCTTGCCTACTTCTGAAAATCCTCGCGGATTTTCAGCTTGGTATGTACTTGCAAAGTTTAGTGCTAACCCACGCAACTACTCATAGCCTAACCGTTGGCAACAAGCTGAAAAACTGAATATTTGAAACATAAACCATCCAAAACAGAACGCATACACTCTTTGGATTCATTAAGAGCAATAATGATGATGTTAGGATTGGTTTTACATTCTGCGTTGACATATAATGTTGTAAATCACGGAGAAGCTTGGACTTTAAAAGACACTGAATCCACAAGTATTGTAACGGACTCAATTGTCTTTCTAATACATTTTTTCCGAATGCCTATTTTTTTCCTTGTTGCAGGGTTTTTCGGTGCTATGCTCTTCTACGAAAGGAGTCCAATAAGAATGATAAAAAATAGAATCTCACGAATAGGATATCCTTTTATCATTTTTCTATTTATTTTATGGCCAACAATAATTTTTACATTTGGTTACACCGAAGCAGTATTTTCGGGAAATAATGAGCCTTTGATAAAAGCAACAGAATCATTATCTAATATCACCGACTTTATACCTACAACTACTTTTCATTTATGGTTTCTCTATTATTTACTGTTAATAACATTTGTTTCATTCCTATTCGCTTTATCGCTTAAAAAATCAAAGAACATCACAAACAAAATAACTGGTGGATTTAATTGGTTAATTAAGAAACCAATACTGCGAATTTTGTTCTTTGCTGGAACAACTTTCTTGCTCTATTTGTCTATTGGAACTTCAATGGTGGAAGTTTCGGTTTATCTGACGCCAGAATTAAAGACATTTATATTTCATTTCTTTTTCTACATTATTGGTTGGATTTTATTTAAATCAAAACACCTTTTAGAGACATTTATGAAATATGATTGGATATCGTTCATTTTGGCAATTATAATTGCAACAATTCAAGGTTTAATAACTCAGAACTGGGATTCTGAAACTATGATGTCTCAATATTTAAGTTCTGAATGGGTAATGCTTTCAAATGCTTTTATTATTTGGTTATTTTTGTTTGGAATAACTGGACTATTTATTCGTTACGGGAGTAATCATTCGACAAGAATGCGTTACATCTCTGATGCTTCTTATTGGGTTTATTTAATTCATCTGCCATTGACAGCAATTATTCCTTCATTGATTTGGAAGTTGCCATTGACAGGAATAGTCAAATTTATAATTGTCCTTTCAATAACAACATTTATTTGTTTTACAACCTATCATTATTTAGTAAGAAATACCTTTATTGGAAAATTCCTAAATGGAAGAAAATATACGAGAAAAAGAAAAGAAAAGCCAGTTGCCAACAACGTGTATAAAACATAGCTATTATAGGCTTTCCGAGAGGTTTTTGTATATTTACAAAGTACGCCAAATTTTTTATTTGGTTATATTTATATAAGAAATTTAAACATAAAAATAAAAAATTCGGCTCGTGCTAAATCCGAAAAGTTAGCGTTTATTTATACACTACGTTTCATACACAAGACCGTTGTAAAACATATCACAAAAACTTCCTCAAAGGAATGTGTAAAATTTAAATTATGAAATCACTGAAAATCTTGATACTACTATTATTTATTTCTTGTAATATCGGAATCGCTCAAAATAAAGGTCTCGATATCTCAAAACAAGAAGTTCTTAACGCTCAATCATCAAGAATTTCGGCAATGATTGACGCTGATATTGACAAACTAAATGACCTTTTAACCGATGACCTGACTTATGCTCATACAACTGGTTGGACTGAAACAAAGACGGGATATCTTGAAACAATAAAATCTGGTAGAATAAATTATATTTCATTCGTTCCAAAAGATGTTGAGATAAGAATATATGGAGAAACAGCAGTTTTGACTGGAAAGGTAGATGTTAATTTGGGGCGAACGGATTTTACAATAAGATTTTTAGAAGTTCAGCGTAAAGTAGATGGAATCTGGAAATTAACAGCTTGGCAATCTGTAATAAATAAAGTGGATTAAAAGAATTTGACTAAAATACGTTTTACAACAATGTATAACCGCAATTACGGCGGATTCGACTACGTCTGAATCCACTCAGAATTGCTAAAGCCTGTGTCAAACCGAAAATTAAAGCTAATTTAACCCGTAACTGACGGTTATACTAGACCGTTGTGCAACATATGAAAACAATCAGAAGAAATAACATTTCAAGTAATCGATTTAAGATTGTTTTTCCAATTTTAACAATAATCGGAATTGGAATTTTTGCTATAACAACATCATTCTATGAAAAAAGCTGGTTCTATGATTGGGATGGAATCAACTATCAAATTAGAGATAGTATTTTAGTTGCTCAATACGAGGGAATTTCAAGTGGTTCAGTTGGAATTTCACCACGAAAACCAAAGCAATTTGACAGAAGACATTGGAGTATGAAAAATGCAACAGTTTCTGAACTTCAAAAACTGACTGAATATCCAAACGGAACTATTAAAACTATTGCTTACGAGGGATTAATCCGAAAAAAAGAATTTGACAAAAAAACTGAATTTACAATTAAGGCTATAAAAGACACTGAATATCCAATTGAATATAGTTCAGGCTGTGTTGGAACACCAATGTATATTGGAGAGTATTTGGTCGATTTTGTTTTATTAATAAACGATGAAAGTCCACCTTTACCAAATGGATTAAAAAATCAATTCAATCTTACACAGAACGAGATTGAATCAATAATGACTGAATTTAAAAAACAACCAAGTTTGTGGAAAAAATAAAAATACGTTGCACAACAACGTGTATAATTCATTGCTTCTGATTTTCCTTTCGGAAAATCCTCGCGCTGAATTATTGCCTTTTATTTTTTACTAAATTAGTTGCTGTAACACGCAACGAAATCATACACAAACCGTTGTAGCTAATTTTGCAGAACCTAATGAAAAGTAAACTATCAATTCTATTTCTTCTAATTTACAATCTTTGTTCAAGTCAAACTGATATTGACTTTTCTAAGTTAAAAGTTACTGAAGCTAGAGTTGATTCTATCAACCTCTATTTTGACAAAGTTCTCAAAAGCGAAGGAGAAAAAAAGAAAGAATTAGAGAAACAGTTTTTTGAACTACTTCCAAATAGCCATTCTCAAATGAGTGATGCAATGTATATAGACACATGGAAAAAACACATCGAATGGAAAAAAAACAAACACAAAAAAAATTATGTACCTAAACTTTATGTTGTAAATCCTTGGGTTAAATATCTAAGCCAAATGGACTATTATGACAAAGATGCATATTACGAAAAGTATTTTAACATTTGTATTGGAGGTGAATATGGAGCTGATTATTTAAGAGCTGGTTTTGAAATTTATGAACGATTTTTATCCGACACAAAAACTACTTGCGAGAAACTGGAAAAGTTGACAGACAAAGAAATAGAGAGCATATTTTATTTCATATTTGACGAAACACATCCCGAACATAACGAAGAAAATATCTCTTTATATAATGAGATGCTATTAAGAATAAAAAAGGAGAATAAAAAACTATCCGAATTATTGGAAAAGAGCTATAAGCGAATTATTGAGGAACAAAGAAATCACTGAATAAAAAAACTAGCTACAACAACGTGTATAGCTCATTGCGGCTGAATTCCTAATCGGAATTCATTGCAATTTGCTATCTTTCGGTTACGGCGGAAAATCCTCGCGGATTTTCACGCAACAAACCATAGCCAAACCGTTGTAGGTAATTTGAGAAAATGTCAATCGATTTAATAGATAGAGTTCTATATTTAAAAAAAAGAGGAAACGAAAAACCTCAAGAAGAAGTATTTCGTTGGATTTCTGAAAATGAAACCGAACCTCAAACTGAATTCATAAGTGATGGGAAAAAATATTATTGGAAAATAATCTCATCGGAAAAATTTAAAAATATTATCGATGAGGATATAACAGAATGGTTTCTGATTTTTTCAAGTGAATCTGAATTTAAAGCTCTTGCAAAAAAACGAGACGGAATAGAGAACTTAATTGGACAAAAAAAAGAACCGAAAATTTCAACAATCTGGATTTTAAAATCGGATTTTGAATCGTTGAAAATAAATGACAAACCAATATTAATTTGGTCACCACATAGATTTGAAAGACCGATTGAGAATATTGATTATGATTTTAAACAGCTGATTTCTAAACTTAATAATCCAAACATAAAATTGACTGAATTTATACTTGACCCTAAATCGAAAACATATCAAAACCGAATAAGATAAAAAACTACCTACAACACCGGCTATAGTTCATTGCTTCTGACTTTCCTCTGGGAAAGTCCTCGCAAATTTGCTATCTTCGGTTCACGGCGGAAAATCCTCGCGGATTTTCACGCAACGAAACCATAGCCAAACACGTTGTAAACAAGGCAAGAAAAACCGTTAACTGAATGAAAGTAGGAACCATCAAAGGAGCTTTATTGGAATATATTGTTAGACAATTACTCAGGAATTGTGGTTTTACAAATGTCAAATCTGATAATCTTTACACTTATGAAACCAGTGGACTTTTCTTTGTAAATGGAAAAGGAGCAGCTCACGATGCGGACGTCATTATGAATCCACCAATTCAAATGCCATTCACGTATCCTTCTCAACTCATATTTGAATGTAAAGCTTATGGTAAAACGATTAGTTTACCAATAGTAAGAAACGTTCTTGGATTGAGAAATGATATTAACGACTTTGAAATAGTAACCAAAAAATCAATTAAGCAAAGAAAAAATAATTCAAGGTCTTCCTATGCAATCGAAACACGAAATAGATTTATTTATCAAGTAGGAATAGCATCTATCAATAAATTCAGCAAACCGTCAATTGAATTTGCTGCGAATAACAAAATACCTCTACTCTCTTTAAGTTGGTTTTTAGGCAGACGAACAATTGATGACTTCAATAATCTAGACCAAGATTTGGTTGATACTTTTAGAGAAACTGATTTACAAAGTTTAAAGCGATTTTTTAAAGACAGAACTGGAAATTTATATGAAGCAAAACATCAAAGAGCTAGAACACTTTTAAATTCTGATAACGTATTTGGAGATATCGTGACCGAAGCAAATACCACTATCAATTATTCGTATGTAGGTTTGCTGGAAACTGGAGATATGGTTTTTCTATTCGCAAGGAGTCGTTCAGAAGATAACATTCTTAATCGTTTCAATGATATTAATACGTTTACAGCAGAAATTCACTGGAATTCAAATAGACCGAATGTTTGGAGACTTACGGTTATAAACAGAAGACAAAGAGAACAACGAACAGAATTTGATTTTTTTGTTCCAAAACGTATTTTCAGTCATTGGAAACAATTTAATTTAGATAAGGCAGTTGCTCTTGATATTAAAGAACAATTCTTTTCGAAAATTTTTGTTTTTAATCAAAGCCAGAATCCTGAAGTGCCTTTTTCTATTATAAATATTGACAGAGATTGGCTTCAAGAAATTAGAATCGAGTAAAGCCCAGTTTACAACACCGTGTATAATTCATTGCTAGTTATAGCTTACTTACGAAAGTCCTAGTGGACTTTCTATATGTGATTTATTTGCTAACTTTAGTACTTAAACACGCAACGAAATCATACACAAACACGTTGCCAACAATTAAAAAAATCCGTTTTCGATGGATAATAGAGTAATAAAAGATATTCGGTATTTTGAGACAAAACCTGAAGACTATCACGGAAAATTTGATGGAATTATTGGGAATATTTATCAGAATTCACCTGACACAAAATACATAGGACAAAGGATTGCAAGAAAGCTAAACGAATTTGGATTCATTTCTGGAGAATTTAACCACGTTTATATAAATCTCTCGCCTAAAATTAAGGACAACGAAATTAATGTGAGTAACGTTTTTTTGGATAAACGGATTAAGAGTTTTGATTATGGAATTACTATTAGCGAATTCAATAATTTAACCGAACACGAAAAAGACACAAAAATTAAAGAGATAACTTTTAAGGTTTTAAATTGGATTTATAAAAGCGACAATTTAAAAACACAATTAATTAGTGACGTACAAAACCTAATGGATAAATATAATCGGAGTTTAACTATTAAATATAAAACTAAAGAGACTAACCTTTATCGGATTGACTTAAATTTTCAAATAAGACCAAATAATGATACGTCAAAACTGATTACGGAATTTACCAACAAAAAGGAAAATAATACTCAACAAGAGATTTTGGATATTTTAGATTACGAAGATTTATATTCGCTAATTGACAAAGTAACATTGAAAGATGGATTGGTTGTTTTTCAACCAAAGAAAAATTATCACGCTGAACTTGTTGCTGGAAAATATAAAAAACCACCTTTGAAAATTGATTTTAAAAATATAGCGGAAAATAAATAACTGTTGGCAACACCGTATATAATTTATTGCTAGTCCTAGCCTACTTACGAAAATCCTCGCGGATTTTCTATTTGGTTTGTATTTGCTAAATTAGGTGCTTAAAACACGCAACAAACCATATACAAACACGTTGTAAGCAATGTAAGACAAGCGTGACACTTAAAAAACGAGAATACTCATCTCAAGAGAAAATACAAGAAAAATTAGCAGAGTTATTAAAAGAGCTTAATATGTTTACAGAAGAAATAGAAAGAGTGAGATTAAGCGATGCCTATTATAAAATAGAGATTTTCGAAACAGAGGATAAAAAAAGGAAATTTAGAGCGCATTTAATACAAACTAAAACGTTTTAAAACTATCCCTATTAAAAATTACTGCATTTAACTCAGTAGCTGAATTCGACAAACTAACTGAACTTTCAATGGATTTATTTTTCCAAAGTATATAATATAATAATAACATAGAACTGACAAACATATCAAAATTTTGAACCTCGCCATCAATTCCAAAAACGTATTTAATCTTATTGCAATTTTCAAAAATGGATTTAGCTACATTGGAATTACCACCATAACAAGATTTAATTATTAATGTAGTGTCTTTTGCAAAGTTTTTTGATTTTTCAATTAATTGAGATAACTCGAACCAACTGTGTGTAGAACCATTGTCATCACCAAAAAATTCATCGTTTCCGTGAGAGATAATATAAATATAATCATAAAGAAAAGTACTTTCACTATTATTAATAATATCTTTTAACAATGAATCATCTAAATCAAAAAGGTCTAGACTATTACCGAGTGACTCTATATAACCGACTAAAAAACATAATTGACTTTCGGTTACATCTTCGGTAGCTTTGATGATAAGGAAATGTGACATAGATTTTAATTAAAACTATAAAAATAAATATATTAACGAAATAAAACACTGCTTACAACAAAGGCTATAAAACATAAGGGCTGAAGTGATTGCCCGAAGAAAAATCACAAAATTAATAATCACAACGACGAAACGGCAACAGAACAGAAAACCTCTTACGGTTCATAGCCGAGACCGTTGTGTGTAATGCTGGAAAAAAATCACAAAAAAGAAAATAATTGGAATGATATAAATTATTCCACGTTTGATAAAAATAATAAAACGAGGTAAAAAGCCAGAGTACGGCACCGCATAAAATTTATGTTTAAATTTGAACTAAAAAGGAAGCTGATTAACAATCTCGTAAGCGATTTACGCGTCGGAAAATCTTATAAAAACGTCACCTGCAATTAAACAACAAATACAAACATTAATGAAAACTATTCTAATTGATATTATAAAGGAAAAAGTCGACATCTCTGATAATGAAATTGAAATATTAACCTCCAATTTTCAAATTATAACCAAACAGAAAAATGAATACTTAGTTATTGAAGGTTCTAAATCTTTATACTTATATTTTATAATTGATGGCTTTGTTAGATATTTTCATATTGATGATGGAAATGAAATAACAACCCAAATTTCTACTACTAAAGATTTTGTGACTTCATTTGAAAGTTTCCTTAATAATAGTTTCTCAAAGGAAAACATTCAATGCACTTCAGATTGTACATTATTAAGAATCTCAAAAGATGAATATCAGAATTTGTACAGGGAGGTTTCAAATTGGTCAATATTTTGTAAAAGTGTATATGAAGACCAAATTAGAAAAATTTCTGAGAGAGCGAATTCACTTCAGAAATTGTCTGCATCACAGAGGTATTTAAAACTATTAAATAATCAACCAAAAATTGCTTTAAATACAGCAGTAAAACATTTAGCCTCATACCTTGGAATAAAACCTCAATCACTTAGTCGCATACGAAAAGAGATTATTAAGTAACAAATGTGATTTTTTTGATGCTAGACTAATCATAGTTTTGAAAAAAATAGAACATATGAACAAAGTAATCCCAATATCAATTTGGTCAGGAGGAATGATAAATTGTTTTCTGATTAAAGGAACTAAAAAACACATATTAGTTGACACAGGTGTTCCAAATAGCGAAAAAAAAAATACTGAAGCAATTAAAGAAACATAATGTCGATAAAAATGAAATTGGATTAATAATAATCACTCATTCTCATATCGACCATTTTGGAAGTGCCTACAAACTCAAACAAATTTTAAAAGCACCTATTTTGGCTCATCAACTAGACGTTGAATCATATATAACAGGTAAAGCTGATATTTCAACCATGAAACTTAACAAACCTCAATGGTGGATTTTCAAACAAATAATTAAAAATCAAAAAACAGAACCTTTCGAGCCTGAAATTTTAATTGAAGGAGATACTGAATATAATTTAAAGGAATGGGGAGTTAACGGTAAAGTTATCCACACCCCCGGACATACTCCTGGTTCTCTATCAATAGTTTTAGAAAATGAAGAAGTTATTATTATGGATATGATGGCCTCTGGAATCCTGTTAGGCGGAATAATATTTCATAAGCGAGTAAAGCATCCTCCTTTTCATGATAATTTAACTGAACTTAAAAAGAGTTTTGATAAAATATTATTGGAGAAAGGGAAACGATATTATCTAGGACACGGTGGACCATTAGATAGAGCACAAGTGATAAAATACTATGACAATCATCTTAAAAAAGCAGATAACACAGCATAAAAGTAGACAATTGTCTATATTCAGTAGATACGTGTAATACTTATTAAACCTTAAACTGTTATTCAAGTCTAAAATTAAACCACTAATTAAACTAAGTATGAGTAAATACAACTTAACTTTTCTTATAATACTATTTTTATTCTCTTGTAATTCAGATGATAATAATTCTAATCTCGAAAATTCAGATACTACTACAAACATCGTAAAGCCTAAAGGACTATATACCAGTTCTTTTGGAAATGAAACTGCTTTAGATAATAATCAAATCAATGGTTCGTTAATTCGAGTAAAATGGAGCGAAATAGAACCCAATAAAGGAATTTATGACTTTTCAAGTATAGAGCAATTTCGTGAAATTATTAAAACAAGAAATTTAAAATGGAGTCTAGGTGTTTTAGCTGGAGGAGATAGTCCTGATTGGTTGACAGAATCTATTGGAGCTGATTATTTTGAAATAACAGGAGTTGATAATGCTGTAAAGAGAATCCCTAAAATTTGGGATACTAGGGTCAATGAGAGATTGGGGTTTCTTGCGGAAGCACTTTCGAACGAATATAATGAAGATGAAGATTTGGTTTTAGTATATGTTCCGCAAATGACTGCAAATGGTATAGAAGGTCATTTTAATGGTGTAACAACTGATGAACTTTTAGATGCTGGGCTAACTTCAGATAATTGGGTTAATAGTGTAAAAGAAACAGCTAGGATATTTGCAAATGCTTTTACAAAAAAGGCAATAGCAGTTGAAGTCCACGACATAATGGAAGATACTTCAATTCCTAATAGAATAATGACAGACTTATGGAATGAACCTTCTTTAAGTCATAGAGTCGGTGCTGCGATGTGGTGGATTTCTGGAAAAATCACCTATCAACCTAATTTAGTAAATGCTTTAATCGATTTCCCTGGAGATATATATGCACAAGCCATTGGACGGTCTGACCAAACTGAAAGATTTGAAAATAACGACTACACAACTGTTTTTGAACAAGCACGCATATTGGGTATTAGATATATTGAACTTTGGGAATATGAATTTGTCAATAATACTTTCCCTCAAGATTTTGAAAACTTTAATGATTATACAAATACCTACTTTGAATAAAAGCACTACACACAACAACGCACATAAAAAATTGCTTATTTCTAACTAAATATGAAAATTAATACAAATAATAAACTAAATTTAAACATCGGAAAATTGCGTTTTTAAAATCGCAACTTTTCATGTCCAAAACCGTTACAGGCAATCGCCTGCGGACGCATCCAGACAATTATAAAAAATCACTATATTTGCATTGTTCGAAATATTTGGCATAATAATGTCTATTTAATTAAGCCTAGTGAGTAATCGCTAGGTTTTTTTATAATCGTTCCTCTGTATGCTCGATTGCCTGTAACGTCCCCTGCAAATCACGCCTTATCAAGTGTCAAAGAATATTTGACAGTTGGGTAATTAACCGCTAGGCAACAGCATGTAACACAGCGTATAGGCGAATAAGGCGCGATTTATAGCTCTTCGTGAGGCGCGCCTCACTACGCTATACGCAGGGGACGTTGTGGTTAATTTGAAAAATGGACAGTCTACTAAAACAAATATCAGAGAAAGCAATCGAATTGGGCGATTTTGAGTTTACTCAAGAACAGACTGAAAATAAATGGTTAGGAACAAAACCAGCTTCCGAAACTGAAATAAAACTAACCGAAAAGCGACTTGGAATTGAATTCCCAACCGACTTTAAAAAGTTCTTATCTATCACTAATGGATTTTCAGCACCAAACGATATTGAACCGACTTTTGAGCCAACTGACAAAATTGACTACTTAAAGAATATTGACCGCTTCATAATTGAAGCTTACAGTATTGACGGAATTGAAAATATTGGACAAGAATTGGAAAAAAGCATTCTTGTTGGCGGAATAAACGAAGAGCAATACTTTTTATTAATTCCACATAACTTAACAACTGGAAAATGGAAATACTGGAAGTTTGCAAATTGGCATCCAGGAGAAGAAGAACACGAAAATTTGGAAAGCTATTTCAAAGACGTACTGGAATTTATAAATGAACAAATCAAAACGGAATAAAAAACTAACCACAACAACGTGTATAGTTCATTGCTTCCGATTTTCCTAAACGGAAAATCCACGCGCTGAACTATCGCCAAGTTTTATTTGCTAAATTAGTGACTTAACCAACGCAACAAACCATACACAAACCGTTACCTTGCATTAAAACCGAGCGAAAACGATATGATAGAAAAAGCTAGAAAATTACCGCTACTGACAAAAATTATCTTGACAATAATACTCTCATTGATTTGGATTTTCATTGCGTCAAGTTTTGACTTGGATATAAAATCGAATTGGATTTTATCTGTTTTTGTGATTGCAGGAATATCAAGTATATTTTTTCCTTTTGGCAAAAAAAATAAACCATCTGACAAATAAATTATTAAGTTTCTATTTGTTATGGAAAATTGATTTTGACTGACTAAACAACCGAATAAAAATGCAAGTAATGACGGATAAAAATAACGCAAGGTAACAATGGCTAAAGTTCATTGCTTCTGATTTTCCTTCGGAAAATCCTCGCCTCTGAACTTTGCCCAGTTTTATTTACTGAATTAGTGCCAAACCCACGCAACGAAACCTTAGCCGAATCGTTGTATGCAATTACAAGAATGAATCAAGAATGTAACTATTGTAAGATTCCTAAAAGAGAATTAAACACTGATGACTATTTTGAAAAAATGTCATTATGGCGAGATTATGTAAACAATGGGATTTTTAAATTTTGTGGAGGAGACACGCCTTTAGAAACCTTTGAAAAAGAAATTTCAAAAGAAGAAAAATACGTTTATTATCATTTTTTTGAATGTACTTGTGGAAATAAAATAAGAACAGGTGTTTGCATTAGAAGTTCTGTTCCTATAATTGAATATTTGGAATCTTCTAATGATTTTAAAAACGTTAAGAAAAAACCAAATTCTATAAATATCCTTCTATTTATTCTTGGTGTTTTTCTCTCTGGTGGTGTCTTTATAATATCAATTATTTTAGCCAGTATACTAAACAGTCGACTACCCATATTCATTGCAGCAGGGTTTATTGCATTATCTTCATATTTGGTATCTAAAAAGAAAATAAAAATGCTCTCTCTTGGATTATGGATTGGCTTTTTACCAATTATATTGGCGATTTTGTTATTTATAATTGCTAGTTCTATTCATTAAAAAAGAAAAAACAGCATACAACACAGTGTATAATTCATTGCTTCTGATTTTCCTCACGGAAAATCCTCGCAATTTTGCTAACTTAGTTTCTTAACTCTGAAAATCCTGCGGATTTTCACGCAACGAAACTATACACAAACCGTTGTGCATAATTAAAACCAAAAATATGTCTGAAATATCTACTAATGAAAAACTTATGGAATTAATCTTTAAAGGAGTTGACCATAGTATTGAGTCTATTAAGGACTCTAAAATCCCCTTAATTCCATTTGTTATGACTCAAAAAGATGAGAAAATTGAAATAAAAAGATTTGTTGCAGTAAAATTAGAAGAAGCAGTTGAAAAAGCAAGAGGATACATTGTTGATTTAACTGACATTCCTGATTTTGCAATTTTAGCTTATGAAGGTAATTTAGTATTGAATGGAAATAAATATGACGCGATTTTAATAGATGCTTTTGATAAAAGTGACTCAATAGCATATTGTTTTGCTCAAAGATTTAAACCTAAAAAATTCCTTTCTAAATTTAAACAAATTGGAAATATAACATTAGTGGATAAATTTGAAAGTCCTTTTTACTAAAAATAACTATGCACAACAATGTATAACCGCAATTACGGCGGATTCGACTGCGTCCGAATCCACTCGGAATTGCTAACGCCAGTTCTTAAACGAAAATTATTAACTTTAATCCCGTAACTGACGGTTATACGAGACCGTTGGGCACAATTTAACCAAACAAGAATCTGAATAATAAAAAAAACAGAAAAATATGACCTTAAATGAATTAGGAACAAAACTTAGCGAAATGTATAATAACGCACCGAAAGGAGATTCAGTTGCTATGATACATTTGTTCGGAATTAAATACGCAGACCAAATAAAAGAAAGTGAATATTCAAAAAAGGACATAATAAAACAATCTGGAATATCTGCTTCTTATCTAACTGAATTGACTAAAGGAGTAAAATTGGCTGAATATGTAATTCCAAAAAATTAGCTAATGAGATTTAATGTAATTTTCAAACAAAAGAATCCTGAGTTTGATAAAGAATACGCCAAAGAATATCATTTTGGAAAGGAAAGTGAAAATAACTTAAAAGACCTATGGAGTACAACCTATAGTTTGAATAATGACGTAAAAGAATATTCTATTACAGAAAACGGAGAATACAATCTCAAAGGAACTTTGACTAATGGAGAAGTTATTGATGAGCTTATCCCAAATATGCAAATTTTAAAATGCTTTGACAACGAGAAAAATGAAGTTGGAAATTTTGCGGTTTCATCAAATATTATTGACAAAACTCACAAGGCATTTAACAAAAAACATAATATTACTCGTTACTATTATTATCTGAAAACTAATGAGGAATTTATCGAAGTAAAAAATGGAGTGTTTGTAAATATATCTGACATTCCAGAAAAATTAATACAAAAAACTGTGCCCAACAATGTATAACCGCAATTACGGCGGATTCGACTACGTCCGAATCCACTCGGAATTGCTAACGTCTGTGCTAAATCGAAAATCATTAACTTTAAACCCGTAACTGACGGTTATACGAGACCGTTGTAAGTAATTTTGAGAAAACTGCTGACCATAATATTAATTTTGACCTTCGGACTTATTTCCTGCGAGTCTGAAAAAAAATATTCGGACTATAACGAATCGGACTTTTATGAGGTACAAGGAATTATCAACTATGCAAATCCGACAAGTGACCCTTTCGACAGTCCGACTGAAAAAAACATCAGTTTTACCTACTTTTTAGACCGACCAAATCCAAAAACGGGAATCGAAAATGACTTGGAAATGTTTGAGGCAAAAAATGGATATCCATTAATCGTTCTCGTCCATAAGGATGATGAAAATATAAGCTTTTATGGCAGAGTTGGAATTCTTGAAAATCTGAATAATAAGGAAAAAGCTTTTCTAAAAAACCATTTCCAAAATGAGATGAATAAGATAAAGGAAAAAACACCTGAATACATTTACAAGGCATTAGTAAAAGACACATTAACGAAAAACCAAACTGACAAAAAATAAAAAAACTACTTACAACATCGGCTATAGTTCATTGCTTCTGACTTTCCTCTCGGAAAGTCCTCGCAAATTTGCTATCTTCGGTTTACGGCGGAAAATCCTCGCGGATTTTCACGCAAC
>MDTG01009942.1_pt1 | contig 14444 bp, 15 predicted proteins | sample 811421 | NCBI WGS metagenome assembly MDTG01 (sample SAMN05326645, study PRJNA326480) | marine metagenome | isolation source: seawater | place: Pacific Ocean: South East | collected 2011
GTCTACATCAGTAGGTTTATGTATTTTAGATATAATGAGAGACACCCATACTTGTGCACATGTAATTGAAATAAGTAAGGTAATGAATCAAGAAATGACTAATCATCTTAAGGGTTTAAAATCCGTTTCTGATATTAGGATTTTTGGGATGATGATTGGCATTGAACTGAATGTCAATTGTGTTGACCTCGTAGTGAAAGCTCTTGATAAAGGATTAGTAATAAATGTCACCAAAGAAAAGATAATTAGATTATTGCCGCCTTTGATATGCGAGGAAAAACATATTATTGAGATTGTTGGTATAATAAAACAACTAATAGAAGAGAATTATGAATAGCAGACATTTCAGATCACTAATAGACATTAATAGCAATGAATTTTTACATATAATCGACAAATCAATTGAATTCAAAAGTCTTGATGTCAAAAATAAAGTACCTAAAATTTTTTCAAATAAAACTTTAGTGATGATTTTCAAAAAAAATTCAACTAGAACCAGAGTATCATTTGAAACAGCAATGTATAAACTTGGCGGACATGCTATTTTTCTATCAGATGATTCATCTCAGTTACACAGAGGTGAGGATATCTCTGATACAGCAAAAGTTCTTTCTGGCATGGCAGATCTGATAATGATGAGAACTAATTCACATGAAGAAATAAAGGAACTTGCAGAAAACTCTTCTGTCCCTGTAATAAATGGTTTGTGCAACTTATTTCATCCATGCCAACTTTTGGCTGATATGCAGACGATCAAAGAAATAAAAGGAAAGGATTTATCTAAATTGACCATAGCCTGGATAGGGGATGGGAATAATATGTGTAATTCATATATTAATGCTTCTAAGTTACTTAATTTTAAGTTAAAAATTTCAACTCCAAATGGCTATGAACCTGATGAATACACGTTAGGTAAATTTGGCGATAATGTTGAGGTATGTGAACTACCAGGTTCTGCAGTAGATGGTGCCGATGTGGTAACTACAGATGTATGGACTAGCATGGGTGATGAACATGAGAATGAGGAGAGAAAAAAAATATTTAAAGGTTATCAGGTTAATATGAATTTAATGTCTAAAGCTAAAAAAGAATCAATATTCCTTCATTGTTTACCTGCACATAGGGGCGAGGAGATTGATCATGAGATAATTGACTCAAAACACAGCATTGTTTGGCAGCAAGCTCACAATAGACTCTATAGCTCTATGGCTTTGATAAATTTTTTACTCACTTGTGAGTAAGATTAAAGCAGCTCTATTAATTTTTTTCTTTGAGAAATATCATCACATTTAAGAACAGCATTAATTTTTCTTTTAATCTTTGATATGTCGCTTTTTAGAATAATGCTTTTTACTTCTGGTACTGCTTGAGGATGCATGCTGAATGATTTTAATCCTAGACCTAAAAGAAGTTTTGTATAAATAACATCACCTGCCATTTCTCCACAAACAGTTACATTAATTTTCGACTTATTACATGATGTTATTACTTTTTTGATTAATTCTAGTATTGACGGATTTGTTGGATCATATAAACTTGATACTTCATCGTCAATTCTATCAATTGCTAATGTGTATTGTACGAGATCATTTGTTCCAATAGACATAAAATCAATATGTTTTGATAATGCATCTGCTTGAAGAGCACTTGCAGGAACCTCTATCATAATTCCTAATTTATATTTTGTGGTAAATTTTTTTTTATCTTTCTTCAGATTTAGCTTTACTTCATTGATTAATTCTTTTGCTCTTATTATCTCATCACATGATGTAATCATAGGTAACAATATATTTAAATTATTATTATAGCCTGCTTGTAACATTGCTCTAATTTGAGTTTTGAAGATATTTTTTTCACTTAGGCTATACCTTATACCCCTTAGCCCTAAGGCTGGATTTTTTGCAATTTCACCGACTTTAATATTTTCTGAAACTTCTTTATCAGAACCTATATCAAGAGTTCTGAGAGTTACAGGCTTATTTTTCATCTTCTTAAATACTTTTCTATATGCAAGCAATTGTTCTTGTTCAGTTGGCAAATCATTTCTATTCATATATAAATACTCTGTTCTAAATAAACCGATACCGTCAATATCATCTTTTAAGTACTTAACCTCTTCAGACAATTCTAAATTAGACATAATGCTTATCTTGACATTATCATTCGTAATTGCTTTCTTTTTTAGAACTTTTCTTAAGTCTTTTTCAATACTCGACTTCTCAGATTGTTTATTTTTAAAATAGTCTAGTTCTTCATTCTTAGGATTAATTATTATAATTTGATTATCTAGATACATAACAAGAAGATCATTATTTTTAATAATCTTTTGTGCTGATTCAGCTTTTACTATCATTGGCAAAGATAAGCTTCTACTCAAGATAGCACTATGAGAAGATACACTTCCATGTGATGTTATTACACCCAGGCCTTTATTATGATATATATCAATTATATCTTTAGGTGTAATTTCTTGAGTAACGATAATTTTATTTTGAAGCTTGATGTCATCGAAACTATTTTGTTTTTTATTTGATCTCATAGAGTCTAATATACTTATAATCATTTGCTGAATGTCTATTAATCTTTCTTTAATGTATTTATCTTCGATATCATTAAATGAGTTTCTGATATTCTGATATTCCGAGGATACAGACCAAACCGCAGTATGCAGTTTAGTTTTTATTCTATCAATTATATTTTTTTTAAAAACTTCATCTTGTATGAAGGTAAGCTGAGTTTCCATGAGTTTTATTATAGTTTCGTTTCCCTTGACTTTATCTTTAGATTTTTCATATTCAATCTGTATATCGTCTAGTGCACGTGTAAATTTTTTAATTTCTTTGTCAGTTTGAGACTTTTTTATAAATGAGGGCGAATAATCAATATTATCTTTATTAATTATTATAGCATTACCAATACAAACTCCTTTAGAGACACCGTCGCCATTAATAATAATACTCATATACCCTCATCAAATCCGTTTTTAAATATCTCTACTACTGCCTTCATAGCATCATCTTGATCATTTCCATCTATACAGATCTCAATAGATGAGCCTTTAGAGGCAGAAAGCATTAATATTTTCATAATACTTTTTGCATCTGCATTTTTATTATCTTTTTTCAGAGTAATATTAGATTTAAAGCCGTTTGCTATTCTAACTACTTTAGCGGCAGCTCTGGCGTGTAAGCCTAGTTCGTTTATTATTATCATAGATTTAGAAATCATTTTATAATTTCATAATACCATCTATCCCACCTTCAACAGCTTTTTTAGCGAGCGTTTCAAGATTTTCATTCGGGTAATTGAAGACATTTAAAATCATTGATAAGTTCAAACCAGCTACAACTCTCATATTTTTATGATTAATAGACTCCGCAATATTAGAGGGTGTGGTTCCCACTATATCGGTCAAAACAAGGACTCCTTCACCTTTGTCCAAAAAATTAACATATTTTTCTCCCAGTTGTTTTACATCATTTGGTTGATCAAAGTTATCTACAGAGAGTATTTCTACCCGAAATGGGGTATTACCGAAAACAGATGTAGCAGTGAGTAATACCTGTTTACCGATATCGCTGTGAGTAATAATAAGGATTCCTACATTCATATTATATAAATTTCAACTTTTTAGTTTTAAGACAATTTATTATTTGTTCACTATTTCTAGCTTTTCGTAATTCTCGTCTTATTGATATTTGATCTAGAGCTTCGCTTAGATTTGCTAGAAGCTCAAGATGACTATCAGATTTTTCATTAGGCACAATCAAGCACAATACAATGTCTACATCCAAGTCATCAATATTGTCAAAATCAATAGCATTTTCTAGGATTACTACCGATATGAATGGAAATTCAATCCCTTCAATCCTGGCATGTGGTAGAGCTACTCCATTGCCTACAGATGTTGAACCTAGCTTTTCTCGTTCATATAATTTTTTAAATAGAATGTCTTTATTTACACCAGAAGTATTACTCAATATCAACGAGGCCTTTTCTAATATACTTTTTTTACTTTTACTCTCATCATTTATTGAGATATGAGAATCATCAAGTTTGATATTTATCATATTATTTTATTTTTCTATCTGTTGAATTCGGTAATTTTAGTTTTTCTCTATATTTAGTTATTGTTCTTCTTGCTATGCTTATACCTTGATCAGTAAAATATTCTGACAATTTTTGATTACTCCAAGGCTTCCTTTTGTCCTCATCTTTTATAATTTCATCTATCATTTTAATAATTACTTTTGATGAGATCATTTTTCCAGTGTCTGTTGTTAACTCCGAAGAAAAGAAATATTTTAACTCAAAAACTCCTCTTGGAGTTTGAACATATTTATTATTAGTTGCTCTTGATACTGTAGACTCATGTATTTTCAATAGATCTGAAATTTCTTTAAGAGTCATTGGAATCATACCAATTTCTCCAACATCTAGAAATTTTTTTTGTTTGTTAAAAATTTCTTTGCATACATTCAGTATTGTCATATTTCTATTTTTTACAGAATTTATTATGAATTTAGCTGCTTTATGATTCTTATTTAAATAATCTAAATCTGTTTTAATTTTGCTTTGAGTTAAAAGTGAGACATAATCTTTATTAAGTTTCAGCATGGGGCTATTTTTTGTCAATTCAGCTGTCCATTTTCCATCTCTTTTAAACATAATCACATCTGGAGTAATTTGATAAGCATTTAATTTTGTTGATATTTCTAGACCAGGTTTAGGATTTAGTTTCCTAATAAGGTTTAGAGCATTGTTGTCAAAATTTTTGTCATTAATTATTTTTTCTATTATTATATCAAAATTAGATTTATCATTTATTTGAACATTATCAAGATAATCCAAAATTTTGATAGCATGGCTATAATATGAAGATTCCTTGTGATAATGATTTAACTGAATTCTAAGAGAATCGCATAGATCTAATGAGCATGTTCCTACAGGTTCAAATCTCTGTAAGGTATGAAGTATATAAAATATCTCTTGAAATGAGACCTCTTGTAATTTGTTGGCCTGTAAAAATATCTCTCGCAAATCTTCAGTTAGATAACCATTGTCATCGACAGAGTCAATAATTAAAAAAGCAATTTTCTTTTCATCATCTGAGAGTGCGGATGTGCGGAGCTGTTTTATTAAAAATTCTCTTAAGCTATCACTATCCTGGTGATATTTTAATATATCCTCAACATTTGAGTTATTTGTACTCATAGAGGGATTTAAGTCATAATTTAAATCTATGTCATCTACTTTTTCTAAAAATGGATTTTCCAAAATGAGATTATCGATTTCTTTATGTAGGTCTAGGCTATTCAATTGTAAAATTTTGATAGCTTGTCTTGTCTGCTGGGATAATACCTTCTTTTGACCGAGCTTAGTAATTTGACTTAATTTGCTCATAGTTTAAAAGAATCTCCTAAATATACTTTTTTGACTTTTTCATTTTTAATTAGCTCTTTAGATTTACCTGATGCAACTACTTTTCCAGAATTTACGACATATGATTTATGGCATATCTTTAGAGTTTCCCTTACATTATGATCTGTAATTAGTATGCCTATATCTTGAGATGATAGTTTTTTTATAATTTCTTGAATATCTATAACTGATAAAGGATCTATTCCAGAGAAAGGTTCATCTAATAGGAGAAATTTTGGTCTAAGTGCTAATGCTCTTGCAATCTCAACCCTTCTTCTTTCTCCACCTGATAGCTGAAGACCTTTTGTATTTAAGAATTTCCTTAATCCAAATTTTGATATTAATTCCTCTAGCCTTTTATCTTTATCCTTAGAATTTAGACTTTTATCTGTCTCAAGAATTGCTTTAATATTATCTACTGCAGTCATATCACGGAAAATAGATGGCTCTTGAGGAAGATAACTTATTCCATATTCAAATCGTTGATGTATGGGTTTGGAGGTTAGATTTAAATCATCAAGAAGTATTTGACCCGCTTCGGTTTTAATCATACCTACAATCATATAAAAAGTAGTGGTTTTTCCAGCACCATTAGGCCCAAGGAGACCAACTATCTCACCTGAGTTTACTTCTATAGAAATCTTAGTTACGACTTTTTTGCCATCATATGTTTTTTGAAGATTGTTACATTGAAGTATAGACATATTATTTTATATTAAACGTAGTAATAACTTTTTTAGTGATTCTTTCTTTCATAGTTTCTGCAGGTTTATTTTTTACAACCCATTTATTACTATTGGTATTATATATCATCTGATTACCTTCGATAGTTCGGATTTTATCATTTTCAGTAATAACTCTTTTCACATCACTGAGAATAATAACATCTCCTGTTTCTATATTTGCAGAAAATCCCTTACCAGATGTTTTAGAGTCTGCGGTAATAATTGTTACATCTCTATCTGTTTCTATAATATTTTTATCAATATAAACTATTGCATATGAGGTATACATTTTTGTTAAAGCGTTATCTTTTAAATTTTGGCTTGATATAAAAACATTATCTTTTAGGTATATTTCTTTCATTTCGCCTGATGGGTCTATTGCGTTTTCGGAGTTAATATTTATTAGTGAAGTCTGACTGTATATCAATAACCTAGGTTTTTTGATATGTGTTATATTGTTGCTATATTGACTTAATTTATGCCCCTTAAGTTCCCATTCAAATTGAAAGTCTTTGTCTTTCTTCAAAGTAGAAAAGTTATACAGTTCATTTTTTATCGATATAGAAGTATTCAAATCATCTGAAAAGGTATCACCATTATAACTACATAGTACAAAAAATATAAAAAATGAAACTTTAAGATTTTTCACTAATTGTTTTAGAATAATAAATTAAATCACAGACATCTCTTATCGCTCCATATCCCCCCTGTCTTGGAGTAACCCAATCAAATTCTAATTTAGAAAGAATATAATTAGAATTAGGAACTATAATAGACAGCCCAACATATTTGAGGAGCTCTATATCTACAGTATCATCGCCAACAAAACATATTTCATCTGAATTTAATTTGATTTTCTGGTCATGGAATGATTTTAGTTTATTCCTACTTCCTTGAATAACTTTTTTAATATCCAATTCTTCTGCTCTTTTATATACACAACTGGATGTTCTTCCAGAAATAATCATCAAGTCTATATCAATTGATTGTAATATTTTAAGACCATGTCCATCCTGAGCATAAAATTTTTTACTTTCATTACCATCATGATCAATATAAAGACCGCCGTCAGTTAAAACTCCATCTACGTCAAAAGCTAGCAGCTTTATTTTACTTGCTTTATCGATTAATTGCTTCGAGAATAAATCTTTATAATAATTGATGTAATGATTCTTCTGATTCATATTAATTGAGTGATTTTATTATCATTTGAAGTGTAACTATACCCTTCACTTTAAACTTCTCAACTACAGGCAGAGCATTTATATTATTAGTTTCAAGTACTGACAGGGCTTCGGCAGCGAGTATATCACTACTAACTTTGAGAAAATTCCTAGTCATAACTTTCTTTAAAACGATATTTTTAATATTTTTATTGGATTTCATTATTCTTTTTATATCACCATCTGATATTACTCCAACTATATTATTTTGATTATTCAATATTATAGCTATACCTAAATTACTTTTAGTTGTCATTTTTAAAAGATCATCAAAACTTGATGTATCTTTGATAGTAGGTATATTCTTTGTGGACATTATATCTTTAACAGTTTTTAATAGGCGCTTTCCTAGCGTTCCCTCTGGATGCGTTTTTGCGAAATCCTTCATAGAAAAATTTTTTTTAGCTGAGATACTTAATGCTAATGCATCTGATAGTGCTAATGCACATACAACACTTGATGAGGGAGCTAAATTATTAGGACACGCCTCCCTTGTAACTGATGCATCAAGCGATAGATCTGAATATTTTGCAAGTGTCGAAGTTAAATTACCTGTTACAGATATTATCGGACATTTGAGAATTTTTAAAAGAGGAAGTAATTTTATAATTTCATTTGTTTCTCCCGAATTTGAATATATTATTACTGCATCATTTTTATTGATAGCTCCAACATCACCATGTAGCGCTTCGGTTGCATGAATAAATATAGATGGAGTTCCAGTACTACTCAATGTTCCAGACATTTTCATTGCTATATACCCAGACTTACCAAGACCGATTGTTATTACTTTGCCTGTAATATTTATCAGCACATCGCATGCTTCTTCAAAACTATGATCAATTTTTTTTAGCGTACGGTTTAATGCAACTATTTCCTTTTTGATAATTTCTTTTGCTAATGAGATATTAGATTTTTTTTTCATTATTATTTGAGTAAGTATACTATATATAGAGTGTATGTTATTACTAAAGCAAAAGAATATACAGTTTTAATAAGATTTTTATGGGATTTAACTATCAAATAAAATGTAATAATTGACAAAAAGAGTATTAAAACGTCTCTTGTAAAATCAGCTACATTTACATTCGTGGAATTAATAAGCCCTGCTAGGGATACTGCAATAGCAATATTAAAAATGCATGAGCCAATAATATTTCCTATAATGAAATCATGATGTCCTTTCCTGGCAGATTGAATATTTGCAGCTAATTCAGGTAAGCTAGTTCCTATCGCTGTAAGTGTTAGACCTATTACATAAGAACTCACACCAAACATTAAGGCTATCTCGCTAGCACCATTGATGAATAAGTCAGACCCATAAGTTAACATCAATAATCCGATAGCAGCTACAAATAGAGTAATTAAGAATTTTTTTTTATTTTCAATATTTTCAATTCTTTCCTCACTAGAAGATCTAAAAAAATAGAAGCTTATTAATAATACTAATATTAAAATTATAGAATCATACATATCAAAGTAGCTATCAAAATAAACTAATAGGAAAAGAGATAAGGTTAAAATTATCATACTTATAAAAGGCTTTATAGGAATAGTGAAAGGGGTAGAGTCTTTTTTAATAAACAAAATTGAAATACAAAAAACAATTGCAATATTTGAAATATTTGAACCTATGCCGTTCCCTAGCGCTAATATTGTATTATTTTGTAGGGCAGATTCGATAGAAATAAATATTTCGGGAGCAGATGTCGCTATTCCAATCATAAAAAAGCTTGCAAAAAAACCTGAGATAGAAAAATAATTTTTTATGTTCTCTGTAGATGTGACTAAAATATTTGAACCAGTTATCAATAAAATTAAACCAATTGATAAGATAGATAATGCTTCTACCATAATATTTTAATCAAATTATACTTATGTTAGTTCAATAGTTGATTTCAAGGACATCTATCTCGAAGTCTTGCACATCTCTTCCATCTACAATCATTTTTGCTCTTTTTTGTAGGTAAGATTCTCTTAGGAAAATATACTTGTCTTTAGCAGCGGTATCTAAAATTTTTGTAGCTTGTAATAAATTTGCTCTCGTATCTATTATATTCGTTGCTTGTATTACTTGTCTTTCTTCATGGTGTAATTCAGTATGCACAGGGGATATTTCTTTTTCCAATTGCAGATCAGCAAATAGACCTGGGGCATCTCTAAATGAGCTTGGCCCAAAGAAAGGCAAAACTAAATATGGACCCGAGGGAACCCCATAATATCCAAGTGTTTGCCCAAAGTCTTCATCGTGTCTTTCTATACCCATTGTTGACGCAATATCAAATAATCCGAAGACACCAACCGTTGAATTTATAATAAGACGCCCTGATGAGGAGAGAGCTTTATCAAACTTGAGTTGAAAGGCGCTGTTAACTATTGTATTTATTTCTCCAATGTTATTGAAAAAATTTGTAACACTGTCTTCGACAGGATCAGGAGTTATGTATTTATAGCCTTTTGCAACTGGTTCTAGTACTGCATCATCTATCACTTCATTAAAACCAAAGATAGCTCTATTCATAGGCTCAAGCGGATCATCCTCTGATGAATACACATTGTGGTTAAGCATTATGGATAAAAAAACAATTAATGTTAGTGAAAAAGAGTGATTACTAAGCATTTTTTTTAGTTTAACTAGTAACATATTTTAAGATTATATACTAAAATGTATGCCATGATTAAAAAATTCACTATCTTAGCATTTTTTTTACTATTTAATACGGCAGTAATCTCATCTGAAAGGCCTGATGATTTTCTAAAAGAATCTGTAAAAGAAGTGACATTATTAGTATCTCAAAATAAAGAAAGGTTCGAAAATGACGAAAATTACTTACGTTTAAAAATGAATGAAGTAGTGATGCCCAAGCTTGATATAAAACTAATGTCAAAAATTATACTTGGTAAGAGAATATGGACTAATATGTCCAGCTCACAACAAAACACATTTGTTGACGCATTTAAGTACAAAATGACAAGTACATATATGAAATCTATTACGGCTTTCGATGGGGAAAATATAGAGTTTTTACCTTATACGCCTGGTAAAAAAGCTAACTTAGCTTTCGTGAAGTCTAGATATGTAATGGTGTCAGGAAATATAGAAGTAAATTATAGACTAATGAAGAAAGAAGAAGGTTGGAAAGTCTATGATATAATATTTGATGGCATTAGCTTGATGAAAAATTACAGGGCAGACTTTCGTGAACATGTCGATAAAAATGGGATCCAGTCATTAATTGACAACCTTAAACAATGATAAATTTAGAGTGGTCTTATTGAAATAAGAAGCCTCGGCAGTAAAGTTAATACTGCTAAAAGAGCTACCAACATTGCAAAACCTGTTAGTAAACCGAATATTATTGTTGGTATGAAGTTTGACAGTATAAGAATCGAGAATCCAAAAATTACTGTGATTCCTGTAAAAAATATAGCATTTCCAATTGTGGAATGACAAATATTGATTGTTTTTTCATAATTTTCATACACCTGAAATTCCTCTTTGAATCTGTATATATAATGAATACTGTTATCAACTGCTATACCAACTGTTATTGCTGCAATAGTGATAGTCATCATATCAAGTGGCAAATCAAGTATTCCCATAAGTCCAAGCACTAGTAGTGCTGATATTAGATTGGGTATTATACCAATTATCATTAATGGTATTGATCTGAACAATAACAGGAACATAATTGCTATAATTATCATTACAAAACCAAGAGACTTAATTTGAGAATCAAATAAACTCTGTAACATATTATTGTATAGAATTAATATCCCTGAAAGAGTGATTTTTTCAGAACTTAGATATGAGTCATTACTTAAATCGTTTTGAATATTCTCGATTAATTCTGCTCTCCTGAGATTTGGATTTGAGTCTACAACTCTAATACTTATTCTAGCCTCGTTATCTTTAATTGAAAGATAAGGATCTACAGCAATTTTTTTTACATCTTCAGGCAATTTCTTATAGAGAAGTGACATTTCTAGACTATCAAGCTCATTATTATCATTAACTTCTTCCGCAACACGTATAGATGATGCAAACGACAAAACTTTACCAATATGCTTGTTATTGTCTAGGTAATCATGAACATATTTTATTTTATTAATTTTATCTGTTGTAAACCAGTTTGACTCAGTAGGCTCATCATTATCTCCTAATAAATCATCAAACTCGTCACCTTCAGAATTATTTTTTTCATCTTTAAATTTAATTATTACATCAAGAGGTGTTGTACCTCCCAGCTCATCATCAATCAATTTCATGCCTTTATAAATTTCTGTATCAGCTCTAAAGTAATTAATAAAACTATTTTCAACTTTTAGCTGATTTAATCCATAGAAGGTAATTAGAACAATAAAAAAAGTTGAAAAATAAATAAGGTTTCTAAAATTTAATGTGAAACTTGCAAGTCTGTCAGTAATAAATAGATTATTTTGTGTTTTCTCGACTATAGAATTCTGATTGTTTGAAAAAATTAATATTAAACAGGGAAGTAAAATGAATGATGTAATAAAAAGAGTTGTTAAACCTAATACCATCATATAGCCAAAATCTATCACAGGCTTTATATCACTGAAAATTAAAGACGCAAATGCAACTATAGTTGTCAACGCAGTATATATGCATGGCCAAACTAATTTTTGTGTTGCGGTAAGGATTGATTGATATGCATCATTGGTATTAGTATATATCTGCCTGTAACGAACTATGATATGAATATTCATAGATAAAGTGAGAATAAGCATTAGTGATATAAAGTTTGATGAAATTACTGTTACTTTCCAATCTAAGAAGCCGAGCAAACCAATCATAAATAAAACTGCATAAACACAATTTACTATTGGAGTAAATACCCAGATATATTTTCTAAATATAATTATAAGAGTTCCTATTATGAAAAGTAATACTCCTACTCCAAAATTTATTAAATCATTTTTAATGAAAGTTATCATATCATCTGTAATCATGGGTATACCACCCAGTCTTATCTCGTATCTCTCAGTGGTGTAATTTGATTGAATCTTTCTAAGCTCTTTTATGAACGTATTAATTTTTTGTTTTTCTTTCTCTGATATATCATCGTATAAAGATTTAGATAATAAATAGTCACTTTTATATTTCCTATCTTTCTTATATTTCTCGTATGAAGATACTTTTTTTGAATATGCAGTCTCTAAATTTAAATTTTTTTTGAGTATTACTTGCAAAGCAGTAGTCTTTGAGTTTTTACTTATAATTAAATCTTTATAAACTGGACTAGTGAGTATCTCTTCTTTAGCAAGTTTTTGATCAATATCTGGACTGAGTATTGTTGGTATATTGTTGATGAGCTCTGATAGAGGCTTGTTAGAACTACTGACTAATGGAATATTTGTTATTGATGTAACAGATTCAACAATCTCATAAGTGGAAATTTCAGCAGAAATTTTTTCAATGAAACTAAGAGTACTGCTATCAAATATATCTTTTTCTTGATCACTTATAGTTACAATTAAGAAATCACTTGATTTATACCTTTCATTGAACTCTCGAAATAATTTTAAATCCTCATCATCTTCAAGAATTAAAGTATCCGCAGACGCATCTAATTTGAAATTAGATATATTTGTTAATGATAATGCTAGTATAGATGCCATAATAAAAAGAACTAAATATGGCAAACCAAGTATATATTGCTTATAAAAATATGATACCTTTTTAATCATGGCTTTATTGAGTATAAACTCTTAGAATACCGAAACAAACTTAAAAATTACTATGGATAAACTTTTAATAGAAGGCGGACACTCTTTAACAGGTTCAGTGAAAATTTCGGCCGCTAAGAATTCTGTCTTACCTATGTTATGTGCATCTGTAATGTCTTCTGGCGGGCCAGTTAAACTTGAAAATGTGCCTCATTTACAAGATGTTACAACTACTACAAGACTTTTAACACAAATGGGCATCAGCGTAACCATGGATGAATTTATGAATATTAATCTTGATGCATCAACAATTCATAATTTATATGCACCATATGATTTAGTAAAAACAATGAGGTCATCTATTTTAGTTTTAGGGCCATTACTAGCAAAATACGGAGAGGCTAAGGTCTCACTTCCCGGAGGTTGCGCCATAGGCATGAGACCGGTAGATATGCATATCGATGCGTTGACACAAATGGGTGCGGATATAAAAGTTGAAAGCGGATACATAACAGCAAAAGCAAAAAAACTAAAAGGTGCACAAATTAATTTTCCTAAAAAAACCGTAACAGGCACTGAGAATATTATTATGGCAGCATCATTAGCAGATGGGTTTACAAAAATAAGCAACTCCGCTAACGAACCTGAAATTTCTGATTTATGTATTTTTCTTAATAAAATGGGAGCTAAAATAAAAGGGTATGGTACTGACTTAATAGAAATTGAGGGTGTAGATTCGCTTGTTTCAACCTCACACAAGCCTCTTCCAGATAGAATCGAGGCTGGCACATTTATGGTAGCTGCTGTAATCACTCGTGGCGATATTGAGATTAATAATATAGTTCCAGACCACTGTAAGTCTGTTATTCAAAAACTCGTAGAAGCTGGAGCAGAAGTAAAAATAGCAAAAGATTCAGTAAGAGTAACTATGAAAAATAGACCAAAAGGTGTAGATATTGAAACGAATGCATACCCTTATTTTCCCACAGACATGCAAGCGCAGATTACTGCACTAAATACTATCGCACAAGGAGAGAGTATCGTAAGAGAAAATATTTTTGAGAACAGGTTTATGCATGTTCAAGAATTAATCAGAATGGGGGCTAAGATAGTGGTAAGTGATAATAAAGCTATGGTAACTGGGATAGATAAACTCTTAGCTGCTCCAGTGATGGCAACAGATTTAAGAGCTTCAGCAAGCCTTATCTTAGCAGGCCTCGCTGCTGAAGGAACTACTGAAATTGGAAGAGTCTATCATATAGATAGAGGCTATGATTGTATTGAAGAAAAACTACAGTTAATTGGTGCTAGGATTTCAAGAAAACCCATGTAAAATGCTACCAAATGATTAGATTAGCTATATCCAAAGGTAGAATTCTTGAAC
>MDTG01233843.1_pt1 | contig 14443 bp, 15 predicted proteins | sample 811421 | NCBI WGS metagenome assembly MDTG01 (sample SAMN05326645, study PRJNA326480) | marine metagenome | isolation source: seawater | place: Pacific Ocean: South East | collected 2011
AACATTGTAATTTCAAATCATTCTTTTGAAACTAAATCAGGTCAACGATACTTCACTAATAATGGAAATTCACCTATGGGTTTTTCATTTTCTGGAGGTTTAGGAGCATGTGTTGCAAATTCCGATGTTAATACAGTATGTGTAATAGGCGACGGCGGTATGAGCATGAATATTCAAGAGTTAGCTACATTAGTTAATTATAATATAAATCTAAAAACAATAATTTTAAATAATCACATATATGGAATCACTAAAGCATATCAAAAAACAAATTTTGGTGGAAGAATGGAAGCTTGTGGGCCTATTGGATATAACCCACCAAACTTTGTTGAGATTTGCAAAGCCTATAAAGTAAAGGTTTTAGAGTTGTCACAGAATTCAAAAACTGAGGAAGTTTTAGAGGAATTTTTAAATTTCAATGATGGACCTATAGTACTGGATGTAAATTGTCATGAATTTCACACCTATGAGCCAAGAATTTTTGGGTGGAATACACCAATTGAAGACATGTATCCATACATATCAAGAGAGGAATTTAAATCTAATATGACTGTAAAACCTGTTAAAGGTTGGGAAAATCCTATTTTGCCTGATAGTGATAAAAAAAGCACTCCAAACACTATGGAGTAAGTTTGAAAGATAAATTTTTTAAAAAAAAAATTTTAGTTGCAGGTGGTACTGGACTTATTGGACAACAACTCACTAAACAATTAATAGATCTTGGAGCTGAAGTCTCAGTTTGCTCTTTAGATAAGGAGCAATTGGCGCCAAAGGGAATCAAGAATTATTTCAAAATGGACATGACTATAAAAGAGAACTGTAAAAAAGTATGTGATGGGATGAATATTGTTTTTTCATTACTAGGAGCTACAGGCTCGCCAGCTACTAACTCCAATCAACCTGCTACTTTTATGATGGGAAACTTATTAACAGCTTTAAATATGTTAGAGGGTGCTAGATTAGCTAATGTGGATGAATTTTTATACACAAGTACTTACGGTGTATATTCGAATAAAGGTGAAATGATTGAAAATAAGGTTTGGGATTATAATCCCTCTGAAAATGATAAATTTGCAGGATGGGCAAAAAGATTAGGAGAGCTTCAAGTCGAAGCTTACCAAAAACAGTATAATTGGAAAAAAATTTACGTCGTTAGACCTGCAAACATTTTTGGACCCTATTCCAATTTTGATGAAAAGAATTCTATGGTTGTAGCTTCATTAATAAAAAAATTTTTTTCAAATGAAAAAGTTGTAAAAGTTTGGGGAGATGGAAGTACAATAAGAGATTTTGTGTATTCGAAGGATATGGCCAGAATGATTATAGACGTGGTCCGTAAAGAAATTACAGTTCCAATAAATTTAGGCTCAGGCAAAGGGGTATCAATTAAAGAATTAGTAAATATAATTGCAAATTCTAAACATATTAAAAAAAAACTTAAAGTCGAATTCGAAACAGATAAGCCAATGGGTGATAAGATAAGAGTGCTAAATACTCAACTCGCAAAAAAATACAACATATTTCCTAAGATAAGTTTGAAAGAGGGAATAGATGAAACAATAGAGTGGTATTTAAATGATGCGGACTCAGCCAAGTTTAAATTTAATGCTTTTGATCAAAATTAAATAGAATTTTTATTTTTAAGATACCATTTTAAAGTTTTTATAATACCGTTGTCCAAAGAAACTTTCGGAGACCATTTAATGTCTCTTTTTGCTTTACTACAATCCAAAATAACTTTCGTTGAAAGACTATGTTTCCTAAGGTCGTTTTGAATTTTAATATTTTTATCATAAAAATTTACTATTTTTTTTGTTAAATTATTTATTGAAATTGATTTTCCAAGGCCAACATTATAAACTTCAAACTTCTTTTTTTGATTTTTTATTGAAAGATCAACAAATCTCACAAGATCACTTATATACAAAAGGTCCCTTGATTCTTTACCTTTACCCCAGATAGTAACGAGATTATCTTTACAGTTCACTACTTTATTTATTGTGGCACCAAAAACATGCGATTTTTCTAAATCAAACCTATCATAGGGTCCATAAATGTTCGAATGTCTTATTATAGTGTATTTATTTTTATTTAGTCTTGAAAAAAATTCACACATCTTTTCAATAAATACTTTTGTCCATCCTGCACCAAAATATCTGTGATACATGTCTTTGTTAGCATTGAAATCTCTCTCTTTTTGCTTTTTATTTGAAGAGCTATACATAATTGTACAACTAAAAACTATAACATGTTTCACGTTTAGTTTATAACACGCTCTGGTGACCATTGAATTTATAATCGCATTATCATTTACACTCATATAAGGTTTATTTATAGTATCCTTTGCACCCTTGCAAAGAACGGCTGCTGCTTGAATTACAATGTCAGCACCTTTAATTACCTTATCTACTTGATTTTTTTTAGTTAGGTCACATCTAATTAATTTGATGCCATTAATTGGAATTTTGTTCTTAAAATAGGTTCCAGTTATATTATAATTTTTTTTGCGGAAATATAATGCTAGATTTCTTCCAATAAAACCACTAACACCTAGAATGACAATTTTTTTTTTTTTCAATTTAAGATAAGCTTATAATAAATTATAAAGTTAATTCAATATAAATAGTCATTATGCTTGTTTGTAGAACCCCATTTAGAATTTCTTTGTTTGGTGGGGGCACTGATTTTCCAGAGTGGTTCAACTTACACAATGGTGCAACAATATCTTTCACTATTGATAAATATTGTTACGTAACTCTTAGAAAACTCCCTCCTTTATATACCTTCAAATACAGACTTAGATATTTTAAAAGTGAAATGGCACAATCGATTTCTCAAATTAGGCATCCAAGCATAAAAGGTGCCATAGATACATTTGATAAGACGAAAGATAGCTTTGAAATTGTTCATAGCTCAGATATTCCAGGTTTGTCTGGTCTAGGATCAAGCTCAGCATTTAGTGTTTCAATTATAAATTTAATTCAAAATTATAATGATATAAAAATGTCAAAAGAAAAACTCGCCAAAAAAGCAATTTATCTAGAAAAAAAAGTTTTAAAAGAAACTATAGGTTATCAAGATCAGTATGCTTGTGCATATGGAGGATTTAATAGTATTAATTATTCCAAACAAAAAATTAAAATAAAACCAATCATGCTTTCGAATAAAAAAAGAGATAATTTAATTAATAATTCTGTAATTGTATATACCGGCCTTCAAAGAAAATCCCAAAATATCGAAAAAGATAAAATAAAAAATATGAAAAAAAATGAAAAAAATTTGATGGGGTTACTAGAATTATGTAACGAGGCAAAAAAAATATTAAATTCCAATTCCAAAACATATATTTCCGATATTAATTCATTAATGAGGGAAAGTTGGAATTATAAAAAACTTTTATCAAGCCATGTTTCAAATAAAAGAATTGAAGATCTTTATGAATATGGATTAAAAAATGGCGCTTTATCAGGAAAAATATTGGGTGCTGGTGGTGGAGGATTTATGCTTTTTTTAACAAAGAATAGTAGAAATAAATTGAATTTAATAAAAAAACTAAAAAATTTTAAATCTTTTTCTTACAAAATGGATTATTCAGGAAGTAAAATAATATTTAGAGAAAATAGAGATAATAATTAAAATTGTAAAAAAATTAATTTATTATGAAAAAAATCTTAATTACAGGTGGAGCTGGATATTTAGGATCTGTACTTACAACAAAATTACTCGAAATTGGATATCATGTAACAGTTATAGATATTATGGACTTTAGTAAAACTTCTTTATCTCATCTTTTTGTAAATAAGAATTTTAAATTTATAAAAGGCGATGTAATGAATAAAAAATTAATTTTAAAAGAGATTAAAAATAAAGACATTATAATTCCATTGGCAGCTCTTGTTGGAGCGCCATTGTGTGATAAGTTTCCAAAAAAAACTAAACAAATAAATTACGATAATATAAAGTTCATTATATCAAAAATTAAACCTAGACAAAAAATTATTTATCCTAATACAAATTCTGGTTATGGTATAGGAAAGAAAAAAAAATATTGTGATGAGAAATCCCCTTTGAATCCAATATCTCTTTATGGCAGAACAAAAGTCAATGCTGAAAAGATAATTATCAAACATGAAAATTCAGTTGTATTTAGATTGGCCACAGTATTTGGTTATTCTTATAGAATGCGTACAGACTTGTTAGTTAATTTTTTAGTAAATAAAGCTGTTAGAACTAAAAAAATTCAGTTATTTGAGCCACATTTTAGAAGAAATTATATTCACGTAATGGATGTAGCTAATGCGTTTATTTTTGCGATTAAAAATTTTAGTAAAATGAGAGGTAATATTTATAATGTGGGTTTATCAAATGCAAACCTTACCAAAATACAACTTGCTCAATTAATTAAAAAATATGTTAGAGGAACAAAAATTCGTCTTTTAAAAAATAGAAAAGATCCAGATAGAAGAGATTACTTTGTAAGTAATAAAAAAATTGAAAGATTAGGATTTAAGCCTAGTGTCTCTATAGATGAGGGAATAATTGAATTGAAAAATATTTTCACATTTTTTAATTTTAATAAAAATAAAAATAATTACTGAATTATGCAAATTTCCCAAGCAGTAATTCTTTGTGGCGGATATGGAAAAAGACTAGGGAAGATTACTTTAAATACTCCAAAACCACTAATTAAAATTAAAAATTTAACCATAATTGAATATATAATTAAAAATTTATCAAGATTTGGAATAAATAAAATTTTATTGCTATGTCACTACAAACATAATTTATTTATAAAAAAGTTTCATAATAAAATTTATTATGGAGCAAAGATAAAATGTATCAAAGAAAAAAACCTTATGGGATCTTCAGGTGCTTTATATAATGCAAAAAATAATTTAGAAAAAAATTTTTTATTATGCAATGGGGATACTTTTTTTGATATTAATATTTCAGACTTAATTTTTGAATTTTTTAAAAAAAAAAAATTGGCACAAATAGCTTTAAAGAGATCTATTTCAAAGAAAAGGTACGATACTTTTGGGTTAAAAAAACAAGGGAATATTATTGAGGATGTAAACAAAAAATATAATTTAATAAATTCTGGAATATATATTTTATCAAAAAAAATTGTACCTTATCTAAAAAAATTTGAGTCTTTAGAAAAAAAAGTATTCAAAAAATTGATAAAAGAAAAAAAAATTTTTGGAAAAGAATATAAAAATGAATTTCTAGATATGGGTACTTATTCAAGCTTAAAAAGATTGCCAAAATTTTTAGATAAGATTTTATTCAAACCTTGTTTATTTTTAGATAGAGATGGTGTCATTAACAAAGATACTGGATATGTTTTTAAACAAAAAAATTTTAAATGGAGAAAAAAAATTTTTGAATTTATAAAAAAATATAATGATAAAAATTATTACGTAATAATTATTACTAATCAATCGGGTATTGGAAGAGGTTATTATACGGAAAAAGATCTTTCTAAACTTAATGAATGGGTGTGTCAAAAAATTAGATCTAAAGGGGGAAATATTGATAATATTTATTTTGCTCCTTATTTTAAGAACTCAAAATTTTCAAAATATAGAAAAGAAAAAAAAATGAGAAAACCAAATATTGGAATGATTCTTAGAGCAAAAAAAGATTTCAAAATAAATATTAAGAAGTCGATATTAATTGGTGATAGTGATGTTGATAAGTATACAGCCATTAATTCAGGAATTGATTATAAAATCGTACAATTTAACTCAAAACTAATATAAAAGAATTGTTTAATGAAAAATAAAATTAAAAATCATATTAACGATCATTCAAATTTAATTGCGGATAATCAAGATGATATTTCATTTTGTGTGGAGAAAATTGCAAAAGATATAAAAAAGACTCTAAAGAATAAAAAGACAATTTTTTTTGCTGGCAACGGTGGGAGTGCAGCAGACTGTGAACATCTTGCAGGTGAGTTAGTTGGGAGATATAAAAAAAATAGGAAACCTTATAAAGCTGTTTCATTAACAACTGATACCTCTGTAATAACTTGCATAGCTAATGATTTTGGATATGAGAAGGTTTTTGAAAGACAATTAGAGGGAATTGGTCAAAAAGGAGATCTGTTAATTGCTTTTTCTACCTCAGGAAATAGTAAGAATATTATAAATGTATTAAGGATGGCAAAAAAACTGAATATTAAATCAATATGTTTACTAGGTAAGTCAGGAGGTATGTGTAAAAATATAAGTGATTATAATTATATTGTTCCCTCAAATTCAACAGCAAACATTCAAGAAGTGCATCATTTAATTGGACATATTTTTTGTAGTTTGGTTGATTAATATCTTTGATAATTAAAAAATGTTTAATAAATTTTTCTATCAATGGAATATTTTTCTTATATTTCTGCCATATTTTGTTATTAAAAAGAGACATGATTAATTTAAATAATCAAAAAATATTTTATGATCCTTATCCACATGCATTGTTTATGGATGTCTTCGATGAAAAATTTTACAAAGATTTATGTCGTGAATTTCCTGAAAATGAAAATTTTGATAAATTTGATTTAGATAAACAAAATTTAGTAAAACAAAAAAAATTTGTTTTAAATGATAAAAATAGATCTTTTAAAAGTATTTTGAATAATAGGAAGAATTTAAACTTTTTATATAATTATCTGGTTAGTCAAAAATTTAAAATTGAAATAATGAGATTGCTAGAGGAGAAAAATATTTTATTTCCATCTCATGAAAAAAATCAAAGTTTTTTTTTAAAAATTAAAAAAAAAATTAAGAATGTTAAAAATTTCGGTTTTGAGTTATCAATGATTTCATCAGATGGAGGTTTTATTAAACCTCATACAGATGGACCAGACAAATTAATAAGTTTTGTAATACCAATTGTTGATGATGACAATTTTTCAAAAATTGAAAATAGTGGAACAAAAATATTAATACCAACAGATGAAAAATTTAAATACAATTATGTAAATAAAACTGTTCCTTTTGAAGCTACTGAAACAGTTAGGGAAATACCTTTCAGAAGAAATCAAATTTTTTTATTTTTAAAAACTTATAATTCCTTACATTCTGTTGGTCCAATGAGAAAAATGAATAATAAAAACGTAATGAGAAAAAGCATCAATTTTTTTATTTATAAAAATTAAATGAAATTAGATTTAGTTAATAAAGTTGTATTATTGACAGGTGCAGGAAAAGGTATTGGTGAAGAAATATTAAAGTTGCTTATTAAAGAGAAAATAATTGTCTATGCTATTACAAGAGATTTTAATGATTTTAAGAGGATTAAAAAAAGCAAAAAAGTCTTTCTTTTTAGTGGTGACGTAACCAATGATAAATTGATAGAGGAAATTTTTTCTGTTTCTAAAAAAAACAAACATATAATTAATTGTTTAATTAATAACGCTGGAATAAGACAAAGAAAAAAATTTCTAGATATATCAAACAAAAACTTACAAAATGTTTTTGAGAATAATTTTTTCTCAATATTCAGAATTACCCAGAGGTTTTTTAAAGAATTTAAATTCAAAAAAAATATGGGTTCAATAATTAATATTAGTTCAATAGTTGGTAATCTAGGTTTTAAACAGCTTTCTGGCTACGCATCAACCAAGGCCGCAATAGACGGACTTACAAAATCTTTATCAACTGAATTTTCTAAAAAAGGGATTAGAGTAAATTCGATAGCTCCAGGATTTGTAAAATCTTCATATTTCAAAAATTTTCAAAAAAATCAGTCTGGTTTATATAAATGGACATTAAGCAGGATCCCATTAAATAAATGGGGTGAAAATTTAGATGTAGCAAATTTAGTTTTATTTCTTTTGTCTGAAAATTCAAAATATATAAATGGACAGGTAATTAAAATTGATGGAGGTTGGACAGCATCTTAATGAAAGTTTTAGGATTAATACCTACTAGATTGGGTTCAACTAGATTGCAATCAAAACCTCTTTTAGAGATCAACGGAATTCCTTTAATTATTCATACATATAAAAGGGCTCAATTATCAAAAAAGTTTGATGATTTAATTATATGTTGTGATGATAAAAAAATCATCAATGTTGCCAAAAAATTTAGAGCAAAATGCATTTTAACCTCCAAGCACCATAATAATGGGACCGAGAGGATTACCGAAGTATTATTAAAGCAAAAAAAACACTACGATTTAGTAATAGATGTTCAAGGAGATGAACCTTTAATAAGTCCAGATCATATCGATAAAGTCATTGATTTTCACAAAAAAAATTTATCCTCTGACATAATTCTACCAGTTTTAAAAATTAGATTAGCCGACAATCAGAATTTAATTAAGGTTGTCACAGATGATAAAAAAAATGTTTTATATTTATCTAGAGCAAAAATCCCATTAGAATTCAAAAAAAAGAGTCCATACTTTAAAAAGCACCTCTCAATTATATCATTTAAAAAAGATGCATTGATAAAATATTCCTCTGCGAAAAAAACTAATTTAGAAAAAATTGAAGATATAGAATTATTACGAGCGTTAGAGATAGGGCTTAAAATTAAAACTATAGATTTAATTGGTGACAGCTTTTCAGTTGACGTTATGGAGGATTTTATTAAAGCGAAAGAAAAATTCAAAACAGATAAAATTTTTAAAAAATATTCTTAAAAATGAATAATCAAAATAAAATTGTTTATAAAGTAAACAAAAATATTCATGATGTAATTTATACAAAAAGTATTATTGGAACTTTGGAAAAAAAACTCAATGAATTAAAAAGCGATAAAAAAATAATTTTTTTATATGATGAAAATATTGCAAATAATATAATTAAAGACATTGTTTTAGGATTAAAACTAACTGGATGTAAAATTTTGTCTAAAAAAATTAAAAGTTTGAAAAAAAATAAAAATATCAAAAGCGTTTTAAACTTAATAGATACTTTCACTAAATTATCGTTAACAAAAAGATCTGTAGTGATAACTTGTGGAGGAGGAGTAATTGGTGACTTAGCTGGTTTGGCAGCATGTTTATACAAAAGAGGATTAATATATATTAATATTCCATCAACCATGACAGCATTAGTTGACTCATGCATAGGTGGTAAAACAGGTGTAAATCACAACAACCAAATTAATTTAATTGGAACATACTTTCATCCCACGAATGTTATAATTTTTGAAAAAATTTTAGATACCTTGCCAGAAAGGGAGTATATAAGTGGCCAAGCTGAAATAATTAAATCTTTTATTATATCAAAAAAAGCAAACCTAAGTTTCTTTCAGAAAAATATAAAAAAAATTATAGAAAGGGATAAAAATATACTTAAAAAATTAATTTTGAAATCTTTAAAAATTAAGATTGAGCATTTTTCGAGTGATGTATTTGAAAAAGATAAAAGACTATTATTAAATTTTGGCCATACCTTTGGACATGCTTATGAAATGGCAACTGATGAACTAATTAAGAAAGATTTCTTAAGACATGGTGAGGCAGTTGCTTTGGGCATGATATCGGAAATAGCTTTATCTTATCTTGAAACCAATAATAAAAATGAAAAAAAAAATATATTTAACGGTCTAATCATTTTAGAAAAAGTTTTAAAAAATCTAAGTTTACCTACCAAGTTAAGTTTAAATAAAAAAATTAAGAAAAGAAGTTTATACAAAAAAATTTTTTTTTATGTGTTCCAAGATAAAAAAAGACAAACTGATAGACCAATTTACATAAACTTTAAAAATAATGGAAAACTTAATCCTAAAGAAATTCAAAATTTTGATAACATAAATAAAGTAATTTACTATCTTCTAAACAAAACAGATATAAGAACAATTTAACTTAAAATAATGTTCAATAATGCACTTCTAAACTATAATAAATTTCGTAAAAAATATTATTTAAAAAACTCTTTTGACATCAGTTCAACTGAATTATTTGAACTTATATTAACAAAAAAAATAATTAAGCCTAAATTAAACCTGATTGAATTTTCAACGAATTTAATCTGTTTAATATTAAGTGTTTATACTATTGTAAAATGTAAATTTTTAAAACTAGAAAATGCAAATTATTTTATAGTATTTAATAAAAGTTTGTCCGATCCAAGATCAAATAAAATAAATTCTATCATTAAATTAAGTAAACATATAAATATAATAAAAACGTCAGGGTTAAAATTATCTTCACTTATTTTTTTTAAATTTCCTAATGTAATATTTCATGAAAGTATCATTTATTTTTCACGATTTTTTGTTAGAGAGTTTAACTTTAATTTAAAAGAAAAATTTGAAAATATACATAGGTGCAAAAGTAGACAATACAGAATTTATCTTAAAATTTTTAAGTACTTGAAAATACAAAAATTTTTAATGATTGATGACTATAGAGAAATACAAAGTTTTATTAAAATTTGTAAAAAATTAAATATAAGATCTATTGGATATATGCATTCAAGATTTTCTAAATATATAGTTTCATTAAGATATGATTGTTTTGACAAATACATAGTTTGGACAGATTTTTTCAAAAAACAGTTAATAAGAATAAACCCGAAATATAAAAATAAAATTTTAGTAAAAAATTTCAGGAATTTTAAAAGAAACTCAAATCTAAAAATTTCTAAAAATTTTACAGTTTTGTTTTTTTCTGACTCTTTAATGGATTATAAATCTGTAATAAATTATTTAGATCAGTTAAAAAATAAAAACGCTAAAATTTTAGTTCGATTAAAAATCAATCAAAACGAAGACCAAAATTTTTTGAGATACATTAATGATAATAAATTCATTAATGCTAATGACGGAGATATAGAAACAATAGTCCAAAAATATAAACCAAAATTTTTTATAGCCACAAATTCAAATGTTTTGTTGGAGGCAACACTCTATAATTGTTTTCCAGTCATGTTAAAAACTAAAAATGACTATTCTTTTGATTTGATAAAAGATAAGGTTGTAATATCATATTCTGGAGAAAATAATTTTTACAATTTTTTAAAAAATTTAGAAAATAAAAAATACTTAATCAATAGGATCTATAAAAAGATATGGAGTTCTAAAAACGAGTATAAAAAATTTAGAAGTTTATTTTAAATTATGGTTACTAATTTTCTAAAATATATAGAGACTCGATTAGCAATAATTAAATATGACTTATCTAAATACAAAAGGTACTCGAATTTATTAAAAATTATTTTGAAAACTAAATCGAGAAAGATTTTAGAAATCGGAGTTTATAAGGGTTTAAGGTCACTCGAAATGATTAAAGCAGCAAAATCTGTAAATAAAAATGTCGTTTTTTATGGGTTTGACATGTTTGAAAAGTTTTTTGAAAAAAAAAATATTTTACAAGTGGAGTTGAGCAAAAAACCTCAAAGTTTGAATGTAATTAACAATTTATTAAAAGAACATGCTGACGTTAAGTTAATAAAAGGAAATACATTAGATACATTACCTAAATTTCCAAAAAAAAATAAATTTGATTTTATTTTTATAGATGGGGGTCATTCAGTTAGAACAATTAAAAATGATTGGAATCAGTCAAAAAAACTAATGCATAAAAATAGTACGGTAATTTTTGACGATTATTATCTAGGAGATGTTAAATTAATCAAAAAATTTGGCTGCAATAGAATAGTTGAAAATTTGGGTAAAAATTATTTAATAGAATATTTAGAACCAAAAGATTACATTTCTGATTTAAATATACACGTTCAACTCGTAAAAATTAATTTGAAAAAATGATACTGGTATGTGGAGACATAATACTGGATGAAGTGAAAGAATTTAATTCAAATAAAATTTCGCCCGAAGCTCCCTTGCCAATTTTAGTTTTGAAAAATAAAAAATTTTTTTTAGGAGGGGCGGGAAATGTTGCAAATAATATTAAGAAACTATCAAGTCAAATTTTTTTGATTTCCTCGATTGGAAAAGACCCACAAGGTGAGATTATTAAAAAATTATTAAGTAAAAACAAAATTAAAAACAAATTGATTGAGGACTCATATTACAAATCAACTCACAAAGAAAGAGGTCATTTAGAAAATAAATTAATTTTTAGAATTGATAGAGAAAAACCAAAGAATTTAAAATATTTACATAAGCAATCAATTTTAAAATTCATTAAAAAGAATATTTCAAAATTTAATTTATTAGTTATTTCAGATTATAATAAAGGTTTTTTTGATAAATATTTTATAAAACAAGTTTCTCTTATATTCAAAAAAGAAAATAAACTTATTATAACAAATCCCAAAAGGAAGAACGTTTCATTTTATAATTACTCAAATCTTTTAGTTCCCAATGAAAAAGAATTTAAAAATTTTTTTATTAAAAAAAATACTTTAGTCAAAATGATAAATTTAGTTTTTTATAAATTAAAAAGTTTGAAATACTTGATAATTACTAGAGGTCATAAAAATGTTGTATTGGGTAGTCGAAATAATAAAATCAAATATGTAAAAGTTAATAAAGTTCATAGTATAGATGTAACGGGAGCTAGTGATACGTTTTTAGCAACTTTGTCTGTATATCTAGATAAAAATTTTGATATTCTAAGCTCTATTAAGAAAGCTATTATAGCATCAAAAAAAGTAGTAACAAAAAAATATACTTCAATTATTAAATTGAAAGATATTGAGAGATAAAATTTTGACCTATATCACAAAAATTAAAAGATGGAAAAAAAAATACAAAATTGGTGTTTCAAATGGATGTTTTGATTTACTTCATAAGGGACACATACATTCATTAAAACAATCTAGAAAATTTTGCGATAAATTAATAATTCTATTAAACTCTGACGACTCTGTAAAAAAATTAAAAGGAGCTGGAAGACCTATTCAAAATGTTAAACTTAGAAAAAAAAATTTATTAAAATCTAAACTTGTTGATTACGTAATTATTTTTGATCATTTAACACCTTTTAAATTGATAAAAAAATTAAAACCAGATTATTTATTCAAGGGGAGCGATTATATAAATAAAAAAATAGTTGGAAAAAAATATGTAAAATCTTATGGGGGACAAGTGAAATTGCTTAAAAATTTAAAAAATATTAGCACAACAAAAATATTATTAAAATCAAAAAAGAGCAGATGATAGTTATAACTGGTGGAGCAGGATTTATAGGAAGTAATTTAATAAAAGAGCTTAATAAAAAAGGATATAACAATATTTATATTTTTGATCGATTATCTTATCTTAAAAAAATAAATCTAGATAATCTTGATTTTAAAAAAATTTATTATAAATCCGAGATTTTTAAATTTTTAAACATAAATAAAACAAAAATAAGTGTAATATTCCATTTAGGTGCTTGTACCAATACACAAGAAATGAATTGGGATTATTTGTATGAAAATAACTTTTTATTCACAAAAAAGTTAATTGAATTTTCATCAATAAATAATAAAAAATTGATATATGCTTCATCTGCATCAGTATATGGAAAAAATACTGGTAATATTGACGAAATTAAAAACCTAGATAACTTTAAGCCTCTAAATTATTACTCAAAATCAAAAATTTTATTGGATCAATTTGTCAAAAAAAATATGAAAAAAAAAATGCAAATAATTGGACTTAGATATTTTAATGTTTATGGTTTAAACGAAAACCATAAATTAGGAATGGCAAGCCCAATACATTCTTTTTTTAACCAAATTAAGTCCAAAAATAAATGTAAGATATTTGATAAGTTTGATGGCTATAAAAAAGGAGAGCATATTAGAGATTTTGTCTCAGTAAAAGATTGTGTCTTAATTAATATTTGGGCAATGAAAAAAAAGATACAATATCCAACAATTTTAAATGTAGGTTCTGGAAAAGGTCATACATTTAATTTTGTAGCAAACGAATTTATTAAACATTTCAAAAGAGGAAAAATTGAATATATAAAATTCCCAAATAAATTAAAAAAAGGTTATCAGAGCTATACTAAAGCAAAATTGAATAAATTAAGAAATCTTGGTTATAAAAAGCAATTTATTAATCTTCGTGATGGTATAAAAATTTTTTTTAAAGATAATGATAAATAAAATTTTAAAAAAAATATTAAGAAGTCTTTTTAAAAATTTGATTAATACTATTTTATATAGAAGAAATATCATAGTAATTTTTAGAAATGGATCTGCAATCGGAGATCATGTCTATATGACTGGTGTGATAAGAGAAATAGCTAAAAAAAAAATAAAGATAGTTTTGTTCTCAAACTTTTATGAACTTTTCGAAAATAATTTTAGAATTTATAAATTATTTAGACCCAATTCAAAAAGCTATATTTGGTTTTTTTTAAATATTTTTAGAGGAAAAAATGTCTTAGAATTTAGAAGTCAATACGATAAAAAAGGAAATAAACATTTTCTTTTTTATCACAAAAGCATAAATATACATTTATCACAAGCAATGTCAGAACATTTTGAAATAGATTTAGATTATACAAATTTACAAAATGAATTTTTCTT
>MDTG01344787.1_pt1 | contig 14443 bp, 11 predicted proteins | sample 811421 | NCBI WGS metagenome assembly MDTG01 (sample SAMN05326645, study PRJNA326480) | marine metagenome | isolation source: seawater | place: Pacific Ocean: South East | collected 2011
GACGCGGCCCTTTCACGGCTGAAACACGGGTTCGATTCCCGTAGGGGTCACCAGCGATGGAATGCTATCCCGACATTTCGCGCCGCTAAACTGGCCGAAGCATCGGCTTGGCCCCTTCGTCTAGCGGTTAGGACGCGGCCCTTTCACGGCTGAAACACGGGTTCGATTCCCGTAGGGGTCACCACCACAACGCTGCCATTGCACCGTGGCGTGGATCATTTCACCTTAGCGGTGGAAACTGTCACAAAACTCCCCCATTAGGCCTGCCATGCAGGCGTCACGCATACCCGTTGCCGCGATCATGCTGGCCGTCGTTTGCGGCGGCGTGCTGATATTTTCGGGTGCCGGCATAGGGGTTTCGCTGGCCTTTGTCGGTGTGTGGATCCTTTCGTTCTGGCTGGTGAACCCGCCCCCGCCAGAGGCGCGCGAATCCGCACAGGAATCGCTCAACATCACCCGTTCGGGAATGCGTGACTTGATCGAGCATTCCGGCCTGCCTCTGCTACTGGTCGACCGCAACCGCATCGTCATCGCCAATGCCCATGCGCGCGAGGCGATCGGCAAGCATGTCCTCGGACAGGATGCGCGCGTTGCCCTGCGACACCCGGCCGCGGTTGACCTGCTTTCCAGACCGGAAGGCGGGAGTATCACCGTGCAGGGTCTCACCGGGCCGCGCAGCAACTGGCAGATGACACGCCAGAAGATCGACGAGCGTTATTCGCTGATCGAGCTGATCAACCGGACATCGGAAGCCGATGTCAGCCGCGCGCACACCGATTTCGTCGCCAATGCCAGCCACGAGCTGCGCACACCGCTTGCCTCCATCATCGGTTACATGGAGACGCTGGAGGACGAGGGCGAGGACATCGATCCAAAGCAGGCCAGCAAGTTCTACTCCACCGTATTGCGTGAGGCACGGCGCCTGCAAACGCTGGTCGATGACCTGATGTCGCTGAGCCGGGTCGAAGCCGAGAAGCACGATACGCCACGCGAACCGCTCGCCCTCGCCCCGCTGGTCCAGCAGGCCTCGCGCGACGGCGCGGGGCATGAGCGATTCGATCGCGTGCAGTTCGACATCGCGGATGCCAGCCTGCAAGTGCGCGGCGACCATCGCCAGCTCGAACAGCTCGTGCGCAACCTCGTCGACAATGCCCTGAAATACGGCGGCGAAAGCGAGCCGGTGGAAGTTGTCCTGAGACGCGGAGAGCGCGACATGGCGGTGCTGACCGTGCGCGATCATGGCGAGGGCATCGGCCCCGAACACCTGCCCCACCTCACGCGCCGCTTCTATCGCACCGATCCCGGGCGTAGCCGTGCACAGGGCGGTACAGGGCTTGGCCTTGCGATCTGCAAGCACATCGTCGAACGCCACCGCGGCAGGCTGGATATCGAGTCCAGGTTGGGTGATGGCACCACAGTGACAGTGCGCCTCCCGCTCGTTCTCGAAGAGCAGTAAGCTTCCCCGCGAGGCGGCCACGCTTCGGCGAATCGCATTTATCGACAGCTTTTCCCCAAGGCGAAGGGGCCTTTGTGCCCTTTGTAACAAAGGCGTCACAATGCAGTCATAGCGGGCACACAACTTCGCAACAAAAGTGAAACCAGATTGTCATGAAAAAGCTTGTCGCAGTCGCCCTGCTCGCCGGGACCGCACTGACTCCGGGTACTGCCCTTGCGCAGGAAACCTCGCTGGAACAGCAGGTTGCAGCTCTCGCCGCAGAGGTTGCCCGGCTGAATCAGCGCGTGGCAGAACTCGAAGCGGAGCAGGCGCAGACCGAAGCGCAGCAGGCCGAATCGGTTGCCCAACAGGCCGCAATGGCCGCGCAAGTCGCCGCGATAGAGGAAATCGCCGCCGCGCGCCCTGCCCCCAGCGTGACTTCCGGTGCGCCGGTCGAGATCAGCTGGGCAGGAGCTCCCGAGATCGAGGGTGAAGGCGGCTGGTCGTTCAAGCCGCGCGGCCGACTCAACATCGATGCAGGCAGCTTCAACGCGCCCGATTCGACTGGCCGCGAGGACGGCTTCAACAGCGAGATCCGCCGTGCGCGTCTTGGCGTGGAAGGCGATATTCCAGGCGGTTTCGGCTACAAGTTCGAGATCGACGTTGCCGGCAACGAGGTCGAAGTCACCGACGCGATCCTGACTTACGAAGACGGCCCGCTGACGGTGAATGTCGGCCAGCACAACACTTTCCAGTCGCTGGAAGAACTCACCAGCAGCCGCTGGTCCTCCTTCATCGAACGCGCGGCTTTCACCGATGCCTTCGGCTTCGAGCGTCGCCTCGGCGTTTCGGTCGAACTGGAACCAAGCGACACCGTGCTGATCCAGGGCGGCCTGTTCTCGGACAATATCGGCGACCTGCCGGGCAAGGCGATGAGCGCCGATGGCCGCGTCGTCTTCATGCCGGAATTCGGCGAAAACCAGCTGCACCTCGGCGCAAGCGTCCACTACACCGACGTGCCCGAAGGCGACACTGTGCGTTACCGCCAGCGCCCGCTGGTTCACTTCACCGGCGAACGCTTCATCAACACCGGCAACCTGCCCGCCACCAGCGAGTTCGGTGCCGGCGTCGAAGCGGCGTTCATTTCCGGTCCGTTCCACGCCGTTGCCGAAGGCTTCTGGCAGAGCAGCAATCTGGTTTCCGGTATGGAAGACGCCAATTTCTTCGGCGGATATGCCGAGGCGGGGCTTTTCCTGACGAGCGGCGACAGCCGCGGCTATCGGGGCGGCACGTTCAACCGCACCCGCCCCGCCAATCCCGTGGACGAAGGCGGCATGGGCGCGTTCCAGCTGAATCTGCGCTACGATTACCTCGACCTGACCGACACCGGTGCTGGCATCATCGGCGGAACACAGAACGGCTACATGGCGAGCCTCGTGTGGTTGCCCACCGACTACACCCGGTTCCTGATCAATTATGGTCGCCTCGACTATAACGATGCCGTGCACGCGGCAGCCGGGGGCGACCGTGAATACTCCGTCGATGTGCTTGGGATGCGGGCGCAGATCGACTTCTAGAACACCATCCGCAAAGCCTGGCGACGAATATGTCGTTCGGTCACGAACCGAACGCCGGTTTGTCGCAAAGTCGTCATACGTTAGACCTAGCGGTCTGCCATCTGAACCGAAACGAGGATAATCATGACTCTCAATCTCCGTACAGCCGCATCGGCTCTCGCCCTGGTGGCACTCGCTGCATGTAACAACGCAGGCGGTGGCGAAGCACGCGACTCCGTGCACGCCGTAGGCTCTTCCACCGTCTATCCCTTCGCCACCCGCGTGGCAGAGGCCTTCACCCGCAACACCGGCAATCCCTCCCCGCTGATCGAATCGACCGGCACCGGGGGCGGCATGGGCCTGTTCTGCGCCGGCGTCGGCGCTTCGACGCCCGACATCGTCAATGCCTCGCGCCGCATGAAGCCCGGCGAGTTCGAGACCTGCCAGGCCAATGGTGTGGAAAACATCACCGAGATCCAGGTCGGCATGGATGGCATCGCTTTCGCTTCCGCCAACGGTGGCATCGATTTCGACCTGACGCCTGAGATCGTCTACCGCGCGGTTGCCGCCAATCCTTATGGGGAAGAGCAGACCGCCGAGATGTGGAGCGACATCGATCCTTCGCTGCCGAACAAGCCCATCCTCGTCTACGGCCCGCCCGCCACCTCGGGCACGCGCGATGCGCTGGTCGAACTGGTGCTGGTCCCGGGCTGCGAAGCCGGTGCGGGCATGGCCGAGCTGGAAGAGCAGGACGAAGAGCGCTTCGAGGCGATCTGCACCGAAGTACGCACCGACGGCGCCTATGTGGAGCAGGGCGAACAGGACAACCTGATCGTGCAGAAGATCGAAGGCAATGCAGATGCCATTGGCGTGTTCGGCTTCTCCTACCTTGAGGAAAACCTCGACCGTATCCACGGCCTGACCGTGAACGGCGTGGAGCCGACCTACGAGAATATCGCCAGCTTCAACTATGTCGGCGCGCGTCCGCTGTTCATCTACGTCAAGAACGCCCACCTCGATGCCATTCCCGGGCTTCGCGAATTCATCGCAACCTGGGTCGAGTCCTGGGGAGAGGGCGGTCCGCTGGCCGAGGTTGGGCTTGTGCCGAACCCTGAAGACGTTATGGCACGCCAGAACACCGCCGCGACCGAGTTTACCCCGCTCGCCGCATCTGACCTTCAGTAGGACTTTAACCTAGACCCATGTCGGCCAGTACCCTGATCCTATTAGTCCTTGGACTGGGGCTGGCCGGCTGGCTGGTCGCCCGTTCGCGCGCCGCGATGTTCCGGCGCGCCAATGGGGGCAAGCGCATTGCCTCCCTGCCCAATTACCACGCGTGGTATGCCGCGCTGTGGATCGTTGTCCCTACCCTGCTGTTCGCGCTGATCTGGGCGCAGATCGCGGATAACCTGGTCATCCAGCACGTGCTGGCAAGTCCGGCGGCGGCTGACCTGCCTGCATTTGGTATGCAGCGCGAGACGATGCTCGCCGAAGCCCGCGCCGTGGCCACCGGTGCCGCGCCCGGCGTCTTCAACCCCGAAGCAGCGGCCCTGGTCGAGCCTTTCGACGAAGCGCTCACTCGCTACAACATCATCGGCCTGGTCGTGACGATCCTGATCGCACTGGCCGGGGGCGCGTGGGCGTTCCTGCGCCTCAAGCCCGATTTTCGCGCCCACACCCGTGTCGAGCGCGCCGTACTCGGCGTGCTGCTGCTTGCCTCGCTGGTCGCAATTCTCACCACGCTCGGCATCGTTGCCAGCCTGGTGTTCGAAACCGTGCGCTTCTTCGGCATGGTCAATCCGATCGATTTCCTGACCGGCGTGAACTGGTCTCCCAACCCGATGACCGACGGTTCGAACCCCGATCCGGAACGCTACGGCGCGGTGCCGTTGTTCTGGGGCACCTTCTTCATCGGTGTCGTTATCGCCATGATCGTCGCCATTCCGCTCGGCATGATGAGCGCGATCTACCTCAACCAATATGCCGCACCGCGCGTGCGCACATGGCTGAAACCCGCGCTGGAAGTGCTCGCGGGTGTGCCGACCGTCGTCTACGGCTATTTCGCCGCGCTCACCATTGCTCCTGCCATTCGCGACATCGCCATGTCGCTGGGGGTGCAGAACCCGTCCAGCGAAAGCGCACTGGCTGCGGGTCTGGTGATGGGCGTGATGATCATTCCCTTCGTGTCGTCCATGGCTGACGACTCCATCGCCGCCGTGCCGCAGGCGATGAAGGACGGCTCCCTCGCCATGGGTGCAACCCAGAACGAGACGATCAAGCGCGTGCTGGTGCCTGCCGCCCTGCCCGGCATTGTTGCTGGCATCATGCTGGCAATCAGCCGCGCCATCGGCGAAACCATGATCGTGGTGATGGCTGCCAGCGCCACCGCGCGCCTTTCCGCCAACCCGCTGGAAGCCATGACCACGGTGACGTACCAGATCGTGGCCAATCTGACGGGTGAAGCGAGCCTCGATTCGGCCTCTACCCTTGCCGCTTTCGCGCTGGGTTTCGTGCTGTTCCTGGTGACGCTGGTTCTCAACATCATCGCGCTGCGCATCGTTAAGAGGTTCCGCGAAGCTTATGAATGACGTGGCCCACAACGTCCGCCCGACGCGCACGGCCGCTTTCGAAGCGCGCCTGAAGAAACGCTATGCGGCGGAGAAGCGCTTCAAGGCGATTGGCCTTGGCGCGATCGTCTTCTCGATCGCGGTGCTGGTCTTCCTGCTGGTTACCATGGCAATGAACGGTATCGGAGGTTTCCAGCGCACTGAGCTGCGTGTGCCGGTGGACTTTACCAATGCCCCTGTAACCATTCCCGCCAATCCGGAAGATGAGCGCGCGGTAGTCCAGTCGCTCGAGCGCCAAGGTATGCGCGACATCATCATCTTCAGCGCTGAGCAGGCTTTGGGTGAAGAAGGCGCGGCGCATGTAAACAGCGAATCCTGGCGCCTCGTCGCGCAGCAGATCGCCGCCGATCCCAGCCTCGCGCGCGGACAACAGGAGTTCTGGCTCCCGACCGACGAGTCGCTGGCCAGTGCCTATGCAGGCGACGGTAGCGCAGACCTCCAACCTCTCGCACGCCGACTCGCCGAAGAAGGCCATCTTGCCGACAATTTCGACGCGGGCTTCCTGTCGCGTTCGGATGCCACGGACCCGCAGCTGGTGGGTATCTGGGGCGCACTCAAGGGCTCGATCCTGACGATGATCGTCACCCTTCTGCTGGCTTTTCCCATCGGCGTCCTGGCGGCACTCTATCTCGAGGAATACGCGCCCAAGAACCGCTGGACCGACCTGATCGAGGTGTCGATCAACAACCTGGCCGCAGTCCCGTCGATCATCTTCGGCCTCCTGGGTCTCGCGGTGTTCCTGTGGATGTTCCCAAGCTATCGCTCTGCCCCGCTGATCGGCGGCATGACGCTGGCACTGATGACGATGCCGGTGATCGTGATCGCCGGGCGCAACGCCATCAAGGCCGTGCCGCCCTCGATTCGCGACGGTGCGCTCGCCATCGGGGCCTCGCCGGTGCAGGTGGTGTTTCATCATGTGCTGCCGCTCGCCCTGCCCGGCATTCTGACAGGCACGATTATCGGCATGGCTCGTGCGCTGGGCGAAACCGCACCGCTGCTGCTGATCGGCATGCGCGCTTTCGTTGCCAGCCCGCCCGAGGGCTTTACCGACAATGCCACGGTCCTGCCGATGCAGATTTTCCTGTGGTCCGACGAGATCGACCGCGGTTTCGTGGAACGCACCAGCGCGGCGATCATCGTGCTATTGATATTCCTCCTGCTGATGAATGGCCTGGCCATTTACCTGCGTAATCGATTCGAGAAGAAGTGGTGATGGCCGACATAGCTGACAGCCCCCTCGCAAATCAGGCGAACAAGTCGCTCGAGCACGAGAACGTCGAGACTGGCGAGCCGAAGATGCGCGCCCGCGATGTGGACGTTTACTACGGGCAGAAGAAGGCCATCGATAGCGTCGATATCGACGTCTACACCGAGTTCGTGACCGCCTTCATCGGCCCCTCGGGCTGCGGCAAGTCCACCTTCCTGCGCGCTCTCAACCGCATGAACGACACCATCCCCTCGGCCCGCGTCACCGGCACGATCGAGCTGGACGGCGAGGATATCTACGCGAGCGGGATGGATGTGGTGCAGCTTCGCGCCCGCGTCGGCATGGTTTTCCAGAAGCCGAACCCGTTTCCCAAGTCGATCTACGACAACATCGCCTACGGTCCCAAGATCCATGGCCTCGCCGATGCCAAGCCCGATCTCGACAACATCGTGGAGAAGAGCCTGCGCCGTGCCGGCCTCTGGGAAGAGGTCAAGGACCGGCTCAGCGATTCGGGCACGGCGCTTTCCGGCGGACAGCAGCAGCGCCTGTGCATCGCGCGCGCCATCGCGGTCGATCCCGAAGTTATCCTGATGGACGAGCCGTGTTCGGCGCTGGATCCCATCGCCACCGCCAAGATCGAGGAATTGATCGACGAATTGCGCGGTCGTTATGGTATCGTGATCGTCACCCACTCGATGCAGCAGGCCGCGCGCGTTTCGCAGCGAACGGCCTTTTTCCACCTCGGGAACCTGGTGGAATATGGACACACGTCGGACATTTTCACTAACCCTGCGGAACAACGCACGCAGGACTACATCACGGGACGGTACGGCTGATGGTCGAGCATACAGTAAAGGCATTCGATGAAGACATCACTCGCCTGCGCGGCCTGATCGCGGAGATGGGCGGGCTTGCCGAGGTCGCCATCCAGCAGGCGCTCCAGGCGCTCGTAAACGGCGATGAAGCGCTCGCCGCCGAAGTGGTGGAGCGCGATGCCAAGCTCGACGCGCTGGAAACCGAAGTGGACGCCATGGCCGTGCGCGTGCTCGCCTTGCGCGCACCGATGGCGGACGACCTTCGCGAGATCGTGGCCGCACTCAAGATCGGCGGCGTGGTGGAACGCATCGGCGATTATGCGAAGAACATCGCCAAGCGCGTGGGCCGCATCGAGGGGCGCACGAAGTTCGAACCGCTCACCCTGCTGCCCGCGATGGGCGAAGTGGCAGCCGAAATGGTCCACGACGTTCTCACCGCCTACGCCGCACGCGATCCTGTGATGGCACGCGAAGTGATCCAGCGCGACGACAAGGTCGATGCCTTCTACGACAGCATCTTCCGCAACCTCGTCAGCCACATGGTGGAGAACCCGGCCACCATCAGCAGCGCGGCGCAATTGCTGTTCATCGCCCGTAATCTGGAGCGGATCGGGGACCATGCGACGAACGTGGCCGAGATGGTGCATTACTCCGCCACCGGCTCCTATCCCGACGATATCGAGCGGTAATTTGATCTTCGCATAGCTAATCGACCTGCGTGCAACAAATCTGACACAGAATTGAAATATCAGGCCCCTGACGGCATTACATCCAATGCCGCGATCCAGGGAGTCCGATAAAAAATGTCCGCGCCGAAACTGTTGCTTGTCGAAGACGATACTGCGCTTGCCGAACTGCTCGAATACCGTTTCGAGAGCGAGGGTTACGATGTTCGCGTCACGGCCGATGGCGACGATGCCTTGATCATGGCAGCAGAGGATACGCCGGACCTGGTGATCCTCGACTGGATGATCGAAGGCACCACCGGCATCGAGGTGTGCCGCCGCCTGCGCCGCGACAAGGCTACCGCGCATGTCCCAATTATCATGCTGACAGCGCGCGAGGCGGAAGACGACAGAGTCCGGGGCCTGGAAACCGGCGCCGACGATTACCTGACGAAGCCGTTCTCGCCGCGTGAATTGTTGGCACGCGTGTCCGCCGTGCTGCGGCGCGTACGCCCTGCCCTTGCCGGAGAAACGATTGAGGCCGGCGACCTGAAGCTTGACCCAGTTGCACACAGGGTAGAGCGACGCGGCAAGGCCCTGCAGATCGGGCCGACCGAATACCGTCTTATCAAGTTCTTCATGGAGCATCCGCGCCGCGTTTTTTCTCGCGGCCAATTGCTGGATGCGGTCTGGGGCACCGGCAGCGAGATCGAAGAGCGCACTGTGGACGTCCACATCCGGCGCCTGCGCAAGGCTATCTCGCTGGAAAACACGCGCGATCCGATTCGCACCGTACGCTCGGCGGGCTATGCGCTGGAGCCAGTATAGCGTTCGCCTGAGGGCTTTTACGGAAGTATCTCTATATTGCATCGCAGCGCCGCTTCGGATATCAGCTTTGCGATGGAAGTGGTTGTTTTCGAACGACCTCATGTGCCCCGTTTGCAACGCTTCGTCGCAAATTAGGCTCAATCCGGAACGAAAGGCGCTGATGCGGCTTCACAATAACGAGTTACCCGAGTAAGGCATACTCAAGCAAAGTGCCTCCGATTTAAGAGGGAAAAGAATGAAAAAGATTATTGCAAGCACAATCGCCGCTGGCCTTATCGCCGGTACGACCCTTACCGCAGCTGCAGCGCCGACGGTGCGTGATGCTGCTGCCGTCACCCAGGACGAAGAGTTCGGTGAAGAAGGTGGCGCTGGCACGGTCCTCGTTGTTGCCCTCGCTGCGGCTGCAGCCGTTGGCATCGTTCTTCTGATCGAAGACAACGAAGACGAAGACGTGCCGGTCAGCGCCTGATCAGCGTCGCACTGAATACGAAGAACCCTCGCTTCGGCGGGGGTTTTTTGTTGTCTGCAGCAAACGTCTCGCAGACCCATCAGCGGCAGGCACCCATCGCAGGGTTGCGTCCCTGGTCCAGATGGAAATGGTCTGCATGGGCGGCGTTGTAATTGGGTGAGAGGACGGTGCCGAAGCTGTCGCAGGCAGCATCGCGCACCGCCGCCAGGAAGCGGCCTTCGGCGCCGCCGTTATCCCAGTCCTCCAGCACACTGACAGTTCGTCCATCGGAAAGGCGGAAGCCAGCAATGTCGATTGCATTACCGGTTGCATGCTCGCTCCACGCCGCATCGGCATCCCCATACATCCGGCGACAGCTGTAAGTACCCAGTTGCTCGACACGCTCGACGCTGCTGCCGAGAATATCCTTGGCAAGCGCCTGCACATCCTTTTCCAGCCACAGCACCATCCCAGCGGCGACCGGGCACGTCACCTCCGGAAAACGCGGAGCAAATGGCATCGTATGTAGCGTCAGTCGGTCGTCACGGCGGCATTCCCCCTCGCCCGCCGCGGGCAAGGTAGAAAAGGCAACCTCGCTACGATCCAGCACAGTCCTGCAACCCTCCCGGTCGCCGCGCAGACCTGAGAGCTTTGTCTGCGTTGCCCAGCCACGGTCGTCGCGCAGGTCCAGCGGGGCCCACGGGTTGTGCTGCGGATTCTCGGCCAGAAAGACGCGCGCGCCCAGCAGCAGCGCCAGCAGGATCAGCGCAATGGCCAGTTTCCGGTCATCGGTAGGAGGCCGGGGCCATTTGCGTTTGCGCGTCATCCTCAATGAAAGTCGCGGGACTTGGGAATGATCCGCACATTTCGCGGATGGCTCCTGGTATTGGGCAACTGGTCGATAAGATCGCGCGGGCGAATCGCCTGGTTGGCCGGGTCGTCAGAGCCGCTGCGCAAGTCGTCCCGCGGGTTGAGCCGTCCCTGTAGCGGGCTGTTCACATGGTCCGCACGAGCGACGGGCGCGTTGAGCAGGTCGTCCGACAGGCGATGCAATTCCTGTGTCGCATCGGTCATGTGATGGGCGATGACGTGAATCACCTCGTCGTCGTATTCCACCCTCCCGCGCACTTCCATCAGCCGCGATCCCATCACCACGGTGCGCTGCTTTTCCTTCAGGTCAGGCCATACCACGAGATTGATGACACCCGTCTCGTCCTCCAGCGTGATGAAGCACACGCCTTTCGCGCTGCCGGGGCGCTGGCGAATCAGCACCACACCAGCAACATTCACCATCGAACGGAACTTGCGCGCTCGCAGGTCGCAAGCGCGCACGAAGCCGCGCTCTGCCAGGCTGGCGCGCAGGAACGACATGGGATGCGCCTTCAGGCTGAGCCGCGTGGTCTGGTAATCGGCCACCACCTCTTCGCTCAGCGGCATCTTCGGCAGGATCGCCCGGCCCTGCTCGGCACCCTCGTCGCGCTCATCGGCATGGGCGAACAACGGCAGGTCCGAGCCGCCGACAAGGCTGCGCGCATCCCACAGCGCCTGCCTGCGCGACATGTCCAGCGAGCCGAATGCATCGGCGCTGGCGAGGCGCTCGATATGGCCTACAGGGATGCGCGCCCGGTCTCGCAGTTCGGCGACATCGGCATAGGGACCGCCCTCTGCGCGCGCGGTGACAAGCGCTGCCGCCACGTGTTCGGGCAGGCCATCGACCTGCCTCAGGCCCAGGCGGAGCGCGATGTGCCGATCCAGGCGGCCGCCCTTCGCATCGTCCGCCTTGCCGATCACCTCCAGCGTACAGTCCCATTCGCTGCGGTTCACATCCACCGGCAGCACTTGCACGCCGTGCTCCCTCGCATCGCGCACGATCTGGGCGGGCGCGTAGAAGCCCATGGGCTGGGAGTTGAGCAGGCCGCAGGCGAAAGCGGCCGGGAAATGGCATTTCAGCCAGCTGGAAACATAGACGAGGTGCGCGAAACTGGCGGCATGGCTTTCGGGAAAGCCGTATTCGCCAAAGCCGCGGATCTGGTTGAAGCAGCGCTGGGCGAAGTCGCGGTCGTAACCGCGCGTCACCATGCGCTCCACCATCATGTCCTGAAGCTCATCCACCATGCCCCGGCTGCGGAAAGTGGCCATGGCCTTGCGCAGGCGGTTCGCCTCGGCGCTGGAGAACTTGGCCGCATCGAGCGCGATCTTCATCGCCTGTTCCTGGAAGATCGGCACGCCCAGCGTCCGCTCCAGGATGCTGGATAGCTCGTCAGGCGGGCCATGCTGGGGTGACGGTGCGGGGATCTGCACCTGTTCGGCACCCCGGCGGCGCTTGAGGTACGGATGCACCATGTCGCCCTGGATCGGGCCGGGCCGCACAATGGCAACCTGGATTACCAGGTCGTAGAACTCGCGCGGGCGCAGGCGCGGCAGCATGTTCATCTGCGCCCGGCTTTCGACCTGGAACACGCCGAGCGAATCCCCCTTGCGCAGCATCTCGTAGGTTTCCGGGTCCTCGCGCGGCACACTGGCCAGAGACAGCGCCCGGTCATGATGATCCTCCAACAGGTCGAGGCACTTCTTGATGCAGGTGAGCATCCCCAGCGCCAGCACGTCGACCTTCAGGATGCCGAGCGCCTCGATATCGTCCTTGTCCCACTCGATGAAACTGCGATCGGGCATGGCACCATTGCCGATGGGTACGGTTTCGGTGAGAGGGCCGTCGGTCAGGATGAAACCGCCCACGTGCTGCGACAAATGCCGTGGCATGCCAACCATTTGCTCGGTGAGCTTCAAAACCCGGCGTAAGTGCGGATCGTTGATGTCCATGCCGGTCTCGGCGGCGTGCTTCTCGCTCACCTCCTTGCCCCACCCGCCCCACACGGTACGCGCCAGAGCGCTGGTGACATCCGCGGACAGGCCCATGGCCTTGCCCACTTCGCGGATGGCCATGCGCGGGCGATAGTGGATGACGGTGGCAGTAAGGCCGGCACGGTGGCGCCCATACTTCTCGTAGATGTGCTGGATCACCTCCTCGCGCCGCTCATGCTCGAAATCGACGTCGATATCGGGCGGCTCCTTGCGCTCTTCGGAGATGAAACGGTCGAACAAAAGCTGGTGCTTGGCCGGATCGACGGAGGTGATCTCGAGGCAGTAGCACACCGCCGAGTTCGCCGCGCTGCCGCGCCCCTGGCACAGGATCGGCGGATCGACCGAGCGAGCGAAATCGACGATATCCTTGATAGTGAGGAAATACCGGGCAAGGTCCAGCTTGCCGATCAAGGCCAGTTCACGTTCAAGCGTCTTCTTCACCGTATCCGGCATGCCACTGGGATAACGCCGTTTTGCGCCCTTCCAGGTCTCATTTTCCAGATGAGCCTGCGGGCTCATGCCGTCGGGATAAATTTCCTCCGGATATTCGTATTTCAGTTCGTCCAGGCTGAATTCGCAAGCATCGGCTACCTCGCGCGCAGCCCTGATGGCATGGGGCCAGCGCGCGAACAGCATCTGCATCTGCTCCGGGCTTTTCAGGTGCCGTTCGGCATTGGCGTGCAGCAGATGCCCAGCGCGCGCCACGGTGGTCTTGTGGCGGATGGCCGTCATCACGTCCTGCAACGGGCGGCGGTCTGGCGCATGGTAATGCACATCGTTCGTTGCCAGCAGCGACAGGCCATTGGCGCGGGCGAGAGCATCGAGCCGGTCGATCCGGGCAATATCGTCACCGATGTAGAGGTAGCTGGCCGCAAGGTGGCGCAGCGTAGACAATCCGGCGACAAGGTGCGGCAGGATGTCGGACAGGGTGCCCGTCACCGCGCCCTCGCGCAGCGTGCCGTCCAGCGCCACGACATTGCTGGCCCAGCCCGGCACGGTGAAGCTCTCCTCGAAAGTGCGCGGGGGAACGAGGACCAGTTGTACGTCCTCGGCATGGCGGGCGAGCATCTGCAAACTGATCTCGCACACGCCCTTGTCCTGCCACCCACCGTCCAGCGTCGCCATGCGACCTGCGGATATCAGCGTGGTGAGCCGCCCGTAGGCAGCGCGGTTTCTAGGATAGGCGAGGAAGGCAAGACCCTCGACGGTTTCGATGCGGCACCCGATCACCGGCCGCATCTTCAGCGTTTTCGCTTCCGTGTGCACGCGCACGACGCCGGCCATCGAATTGGCATCGGCGATCCCGATGGCATCGTAGCCGAGGCTGCGCGCAGTCAGCACTAGGTCCACTGCATCGGACGCACCGCGCAGGAATGTGAAGCAACTGACGAGACCGAGTTCGACGAAGGCCGCGTGCGGCGGTGCGTCTACCTGATCGGGGTCGAGCTCGATCGTGCGCTTGGGGAGGAGATCGCTGTCGGGCACGTCACGCTATCACTGCGCCAGTTCCGCGAGCCGCTCCTTCACCGCCGCCAGATCGGCCGCGAACAGACGTTCCTGCTCCGCCTTGGCCTCACCATCGAGGCGCAGGAGGTAGGAGGGGTGCGCCGTCACCCACAGCTCGCTGCCATCGTCGAGCGCAATGGACTCGCCGCGCACTTTCGAAATGCTCACCGTCTTGCCCAGCATCGCGCGCGCGGCGCTTGCACCAAGGGCCAGCACCACCTTGGGCTTCACGATGGCGCGTTCGGCTTCGTGCCACCAGCGGCACACGTCAATCTCCTTCGCGGTGGGCGACTGGTGCAGGCGGCGCTTGCCGCGCTGGACATATTTGAAATGCTTCACCGCATTGGTGACATAGACCTCGCGCCGCTCGATCCCGGCCTGCTCCAGCCCGGCATCAAGCACTTGCCCCGCCGGGCCGACGAAGGGCTTTCCGGTCTGGTCTTCCTGATCGCCGGGTGCTCGTCCACGATCATCAGAGCGGCATCGTCCGGCCC
>MDTG01360700.1_pt1 | contig 14443 bp, 12 predicted proteins | sample 811421 | NCBI WGS metagenome assembly MDTG01 (sample SAMN05326645, study PRJNA326480) | marine metagenome | isolation source: seawater | place: Pacific Ocean: South East | collected 2011
CAGAAGAAGATTTTTCAATTTATGAATCGGTTTTTAAATTAAATAAAAATATATATGTGATAAATAAAAAATCAGTTATTCCTTGGATTATTGCTGCTAAAGGTATTATTCACCCGGACTGTACTACTGGAATTGAATCTCTAATGTTAGGAAAAAAATCAATTTCTTATGTAAGTGATGATTTAAATTTTGAATATTTAACTACACTTCCTTTAAAAGCAAGCGTAGTTTTTAATGATGAAAAAGAAATTTTAAAATATTTAAAAAGTAAGAAGTTTGGAGCTAAAGTGGATTTTTCCGAATATGATTTTCTAAAAAATAACTTTAATTTTCCTAGTAATTCATTTGAAATTATCTCAGATGAATTAAGTTCTTTCAAAAAAAATAATGAAATTTCAAATGACTTAAGTCACTTTGATATTTTTTGGAGAAAAACTAAAAGTATAATTAAATCATTGAAAAGAAGAAAAGATAGATTAATTTCACAGAAATCTAAGGATTTCGATTATAGTAATGTTTATTTTATTCACAATAAAATAAGATGTTCTAATTTAAACTTTAAAGATATTTCTATGAATAAGATTTTTAATAATCTGTATGTGTTTAAAAAAAATAAGTTATGAAGATAAGTGTTTTTGGACTTGGATATGTTGGTTGTGTTACCGTAGGATGTTTGTCTCATTTTGGGCATAGTATTATTGGTGTTGATATAAATGAGGATAAGTTAAAGACAATAAATAGCGGTCGTGCCACAGTTGTTGAAAATGGTTTAGATAAGTTAATTAAAAGTGGAATTAATAATGGATTAATTAAGGCAACCAAAGATTTATCTTTTGCAATAAAAAATACTGAGATGGCAATTATTTGTGTTGGTACACCTAATGATAAAAACGGATTATTAGATATGCAATACGTTAATAAATTAATAAAAAAAATTGCAAGTGAAATTCACAATAAAAAATTTTTCACAATTTCCATTCGTAGTACTGTGATGCCCGGTACTAACGAATATATTGCAAGTCTGGTAGAAAAAATATCAGGTAAAAAAAATAATTTAGATTTTGGTATTGTTTCAAATCCTGAGTTTTTAAGAGAAGGATCTGCGATTAAAGATTTTTTTAATCCACCATATACAGTCATTGGAAGTAATTCTAAAAAATCTATCGATCAAATGAGAAAACTTTACAGTTTTTTAGATTGTCCCTTAGAAATTGTTGATATTAAAGTAGCTGAGCTAATTAAATTTTTAAATAATTCATTTCATGCTCTTAAAGTTGCATTTGGAAACGAAATAGGTAGACTCTCAAGATCTTTTGATTTGGGTGATAATAAATTGATGGAGTTGTTTTTAAAGGATACCGATTTAAATATTTCAGAAAAATATTTTAAACCAGGATTTAGCTACGGTGGATCCTGCTTGCCCAAAGATCTTAAAGCATTAAACTCTTTAGCGAAATCGAATCTAATTAACCTACCGCTACTAAATAGTGTTGAATTAAGTAATTCAGAACATACTAACCATATTATTAAAAGAGTTTTGGATTTTAAAATTAATAGTATTGGAATTTTTGGACTTGCATTCAAATCAAAGACAGATGATTTAAGATATAGTAAAAGCATTGACTTATGTGAAATATTACTCGGTAAAGGGAAATATGTAAAGGTATATGATAAAGCTGTTAATTTATCAAAATTAATTGGTTCTAATAAAAGCTTTTTAAACTCAAAACTTCCCCATATTAATAATATGTTGGTTCATTCAATTACGGATCTATGCGAAGATTCTAAATTAATAGTATTGGTACACAAACCAGATGAAAATGAAATGAGTTTATTTGAAAATTTTTTAAAAAATTCTGAAAATATTGTATTAGATTCCTCTTTAAATGATAAGCTAACTAAATATAAAAACTATTTTGGCATCAATTGGTAAAAAAATTGCTGCATTGGCTTGTTCTAATGGTTTAGGTCATTCAAGAAGAGTTATCGCTATTTCAGCATTTTTATTTAAAAATGGTTTTAATGGTACAATTGATGTTTTCATCTCTAAAGATGCTGAAAAAGCATTTAAAAATTGGTCGGAGTTTATTTTTTTAAAAAATCAAAAATCTGTCAAATTCATAAATTTTTATTATCCAAATCTTCAAAGTGAAAAATTTGACAGATTAGATCAAAAAAACTGGAATAAAATTTATTTGCCCGATTTAAATAAATATGATTTAGTATGGAGTGATAATATATTACAAATATTAAAATATAGGCCTGATGCAATTTTAACCGGGTCGTTTTTCTGGCATGAGGTATTTGAAAAAAATAACAGTAAAAGTGAACCAATTTTAAATTTCATTAAAAATGAAAAAAATATATTAAAAAAATATAAACCAAAAATGGCAGGAAATGAATATTTTGTTACCAGTGAAGTAAGAAAAAAGACAAATTTTGTCCCCGTTGGTTTATATAGGTATAATATAAACTTTTCAAAAAAGAAAAAAAGAGGTATAATTTTATCTTGTGGATTGGGTGGTGAAGAAATGGATTTAACAAAAACAACAATTCTAAGAATTATTAATGATAATATAGTTCCACCTGATTTTTTATATGTTGAAAAAAGAATATTACCAAGGAAATATCCTGAATGGATTAAACCAGCTGATTTTTCTGATGCCATGTTTCATGATTCTGTTGCTGCATGTATAAGGCCAGGGCTAGGGACCGTTTCAGATTCATTAATTAATAATCTGAGATTATTTACTTTTTCTGCACCTAATTCATTTGAAATGATACATAATGGTAACGTAATAAGCAGTATGGATTTGGGAGAATATTCAAATGATCCTTACTTAAGTTATATAAATGCAGTAAAATTTGCGAATGATCCCAATTTAATTAATTTACAGCACTATAAGACAATACATTTGAGAACTGATGGTATATTTGCAACTGCTAAGTTTATTTTAAATAATATAAATTAATATGAAATTTATTGCTGAATTTTGTCAAAATCATAACGGAGATTTTGAATTGCTAAAAGACATGATCTACGCAGCTAAAGAAGCTGGTTGTGAGTATGCAAAAATCCAAACAATTTTTGCTGATATGTTGAGTTTCCGAGAAAGGTTTGAAGATGGTTTAACTGAAAATGGAGTTGTAAAAAGTATTAAAAGGCCTTACAAGCTTGAGTATGATAGATTAAAGAAACTGGAATTAACATTAGATCAACAAGCAGAATTTGTCAGTATTTGTAAAAAAAATGAAATTAAACCACTCACTACCATATTTAGTAAAGATTCATTAAGTAGCATTAAGAATGTTGGTTTTGATGATATTAAAGTTGCAAGCTATGATTGCGGTTCGCACACAATGATTCAAGAAATCAAAGACGATTTTAATAAAATATTTATTTCAACTGGAGCATCATATGATAAAGAGATTGAAAAAACTGCTCAAATTTTAAATAAAAAAGACTTTACTTTTTTTCATTGCGTTACAATGTATCCAACTCCATTAAATGAATTTCACTTAAATAGATTAAAATATTTACAAAAATTTTCAAATGAGGTTGGATGGAGTGACCATAGTCTTGTTAGCCGAGATGGGGTTCTTGGAACTTGTGCTGCTGTTTATTACGGTGCTCAATGGATTGAAAGACATTTCACCATATTACCTGCTTCTCAAACCAAAGATGGCCCAGTTTCTATTAATCTTGAGGATACAAAGAGATTAATTGAGTTTTCAAAATTAAGTTCAGACGACCAGTTAATTTTTTTAAATCAAGAATATCCTTTGCATAAAGAAACACTTGGAAAATCAAGAAGAAATCTTGGTTATGATGAATTACTAAATAGAGATTACTACAGAGGAAGGTTTTCATCAAGATTAAATAATAAAACCATATATAATTGGGAATAAAAATTTTAGCAATAATTCCAGCAAGAGGAGGATCAAAGGGAATACCAAGAAAAAATATCAAAAAATTAAATGGTAAACCCTTAATTTATTATTCTATTGATGCAGCTAAGAAATCCAAATTAATTACTGATTTTATTGTCTCAACTGATGATTTAGAGATTAAAGAAATTTCAGAATCTTATGGTGCTTTAGTGCCTTTTATTAGACCTAAAGATCTTTCAAATGATAAAGCTCTTGCAGTACCTACCATAAAGCATTCACTTATATATTGTGAGCAGATGAATAATTATAAGTATGATTATGTTGTAATGTTGCAACCTACTGCTCCTCTAAGAACACATAATGATATCGATAAATGTTTAGAAAAATTAATTAAAAATGATGCTGATGGAATTATAAGTATAGTTGATGTAGGAAATTATCATCCATATAAGATGAAAAAAATTAATAATGATGAGAAGTTGATTGATTTTATTAATTCTGGATTAGAAAACCCACCAAGACAATCTTTGCCTAGTGTTTTTATAGTTAATGGAGCTGTTTATGCAACAAAAAGAGATGTATTTTTTAATTATAACACATTTAAAGGAAAGACATGCTTACCTTTTATAATGCCTAAAAGTAGATCTGTAAACATAGATGAACCCGAAGATTTTTTAGTAGCTGAATATTTTTTAAATTTAAAATGATAGGATGTATTTAATTTATAAGAAAATCATTAAGATTATTAATTTAAAAACTAATTCATTAATAAATTATTTTTACTACACAGCGAACCCAAAATTTATAAATCCTATTAATTATCTTAGAAAAAAAAGAGAAAAACTTTCAATAAGAAAATTAAAAGAAATCAATAATGGAGAACTATTTGAGTTAATAAATGAATTATTATTGAAATCAAATTCTACTGGTTGCGAGTTTTCAGATTTTTATGCATTATGGCAATCTATAAACAAATTTAAGCCAAATTGTATACTTGAGTGTGGATCGGGAATATCTACAATAATTTTTGCATATTATTCACATATTTTCAATGGTAAAGAGATAAAAGTATATACTGTTGAAGAAAATGAATACTATTATAAAGATTTGTTAAAGAACTTCCCTGAACAATTTAAAAAATATGTTGACTTTCTTTTACTTGAAAGAAAAGAAAAAATATATAAAGGAATTTTAGGTTCTTATTACTCAAATCTTCCTAATAAAAATTATGATTTTATTTACATCGATGGCCCTACAGATAGAGCAGTTTGGAATGACAAATCATATCCTAAAACTTTTAACTCAGATTTAATAAATATCTTATCCGTTAATAAAAATATTGTAATTAATGGAGTTTTAGATCAACGAATTACAACTTATAAAGCATTCAAAAATCTTATAAACAAAAATAGGTTATGTTATAATAGTGTGCACAAGCTAACTTATATTACATCTCTCAGTCATAAAGATTTAATCGATTAGATGCAAACTTTAAAATTATTTATTTTTCAATTAATTTTATTTATTAATGCACCTATATGCTATGCTATTTTTTTTGCATTAATTTCAAAAAAAAACACTCCAAAAAAATATAATATTCTTGTCCTATCCAAGCCAGTTTTTAATAATGATATTGAATTAATTGCAAAAATATCAAATGAGCTGTCATTCACATTTTTTCCTAGGTTATTACTGTCAAAAATATGCTCAAAATATATTAGTAATTTCGATGAACTAAATGATTTTAACTATCATAAAAATGTAAACAAAGAGGATAAAAATATTTTGAAACTGCGAAAAAAGATGTTTTTAATTTTTTATTACTATACCAAATTGATTAAAGTTGATGCTGTAGTTTCTGGTAATTTTGTTTATACTCAAATTCAAGAGTTATTAATTTCATTAAAGGATTTAAAAATTCCATCAATTATTATATATAAAGAAGGAATGCTTCCAATCATTAAATTTAAAGATGTAAAATCTTTTTTGTATAAATCTAAAGTCTTCAGAGCAGATTTCATATTATTTTACAATGATTTAATAAAAGATGCAGTATTAAATGCAGATATTCCTGGTATAAATTCAAGAAAAACAAAAGTAATTGGAATCCCTAGATTTGATGAATACTTTAATCATAATCCCAAACCTAATAAATCAAAAATTACACTTTTTTCTTTTGAACCCTCTGAAAAGTCTAATTACTTAGTTGATGATAAATCAAAGCTCAAACTATTTTATGAGTCTGTTGTTAAATTTCATCAATTATTTGCTGAATTTATCTTAAAAAACTCTGATTTTGAATTGGTTGTTAAAACAAAACCATCAAAAAAATCAATAAAATTTGCAAAAAAAGTATTTGCTTCATACGTTGATGTTCTAGGAAATAGATTGTCTTTATCCTCCGAAATTAATTCAGAATCCTTGATTAAAGAAAGTGAATATATTGCTGGTTTTTCATCTACTACGTTAATTGAAGGATTACTTTTAGATCGTAGTATTATTTGCCCAAAATTTGATTATTCAATTATAAGTCCCAAAAATGATTTAATTTACCCATATAATATTCTAGTTAATAGAGTTGATAATTTAACTGAATTGTCGTCATTGATTCATAATGGAGGAATTAGTAGTTCTAAATTTATTAGAGACAAAAATAAATTTATTAATGAGCGTATATATAAATTTGATGGTAAGTCTTCTGAAAGAGCAGAAAAATATATAATTGAAAAAATAAAAGAATATAAAAACTAAATTTATTTTGACTAAAAAAATATTAATAATTGAGCAAAAAGAGATACACTTTACAACTTGTGAACCAATTATTCTTTATTTTTTAAAAAAAAATTATAAGGTTTTATTTGTATCTACTAATAATTTAAAATCATATTTTGAGAATATTTTTTTTGTTGAAAATGATTTAACAAAAAAAAGAATGAATTTTAATTTTAAAAAAATTCTTGATTTTAATTTCATTGATTTTATAAAATACAATCCGGATATTTCAATAATATCAGACCGCTATTTTTATCATAAACCAGATAAAAAACTTAAATTAATTCCGTTAATTAATTATTTTTTCAAGTTTCTTGCTATTGCAATCAATAAGTATATTTTAATTAAAATTTTAAAAAGAAAATATTTTATAATTACTACTCATTTTATTAATGGTGATCAAATGATTAGAACTTTGGATAAACTTTACGGGCAAAGCTTTATTATAAATTTTTTATTTAAAAGAAATTGGAATAATGCAATGAAATATTGTGATGGCGTTAATGTTTACAGTTCATTAATTAAAGATAGAATAAGAGATAGAGTTAATAAAAAAATATTTGTCGCACCCAATGCATATTTTAAAAAGAACATTCTATTAAAAAATGATAGTAATAATAAATTGTTAGTGATTATACCTGGCAGAATTGATACTAGAAGAAGAGAGTATGATTGGATTGACAATATACCAAACAATCTTTCAAATAAGATTGAAATTGTTTTTCTTGGTAAAGCAAGAACCGAAGAGGATATGAATTACGTATCAAAGCTTAATGACAAAGGATTTATTCAAATAGTGAAATCAGTTGGTCAATTAATTGAACATAAAATTTTTGATAATTACATTAATTCAGCAGATATTCTTTTTGTTCCCCTGCGTGAATTAAATCATGAATTTAGAAAGTTTGATAGAAATTTAGGCCCATATTTTGACAGTATCAGATTTGGCAAACCATTAATAATTCCTTCATCATCACCATGCCCCCCTGAAATTAAAAAGTCTACTATTCAATATGATAATAATGATGAATTGTATAGAATTTTTTCAAAACTAACTAACAAATCATTATTAAATGAGCATGTTTCTAAGGCTTTTGAAAACTCTTCTAATTGGAGTTTAGATAGGATATCTTACTTTAATGAATTAATAAACCATTACAATAATAAAAAAGAAAATTATGAAAAATTATAAAAAAATATTAATTACAGGCCACCTTGGTTTTGTTGGTAAACAATATGTAAAATATTTTAGTGATTTTGATTGCCACATTACTGGAATTGACATAAAAGAAGGAAATGATTGTAGAGATTTTTTTAAAGTTAATGATGAAAAATTTGATTTAATTATACATTTAGCGGCGATTGTTGGAGGAAGAGAAACTATTGAAAATGATCCACTTGCCGTTGCTACAGATTTATCTATAGATTCTGAGTTTTTTAATTGGGCAGTAAGGACAGGGCAAAAAAAAGTAATTTATTTTAGTTCTTCTGCTGCTTATCCAATTAAGCTTCAGAAATCTGGGTTGAAAAATAAACTTATTGAAACTGATATAGACTTATTTGATATTAAATCCCCAGATTTTACTTATGGCTGGGCTAAATTAAGTGGAGAATATTTAGCTCATTTTGCAAGACAGTATGGAATTGATGTTTATGTTTTTAGGCCGTTTAGTGGATATGGCGAAGATCAAGATTTAGATTACCCATTTCCTTCATTTATAAAAAGAATTATTGATAGAGTTGATGAATTTGAAATATGGGGAGATGGAACACAAGTTCGTGATTTTATTCATATGCAGGATATTGTTGAAGCAACTTTAAAAGCAGTTGAATTAAACATACAAGTTCCTATAAACTTGGGTAATGGAATCCCAATATCGTTTATTGAATTAGCTGAAATTATGTTTAAAGTTTCAGGATTTAGGCCTAAAAACGGAATTATGTTGAGAAAAGAAAAACCAGTTGGTGTTATGTTTAGATGTTCTAATAACAATCAGATGTTGAGTTTTTACAAACCCAAAATAAGTATTGAGGAAGGTATAAAACGATCCTTAGAATATAATTCATAATGTAACTTTTTTGAAAAATTTTAATAAGTCATACTTTATAAATTTTACGCTAGTTATGTCAATCATAAATTTAGCTGGAAGATTTGTTTCAATGTTTGTTGGAATATTTATTGCAAAAATATTAGGCCCTGTAAGCTATGGTGTTTTGGGTATTGCAAATTTAATTATCAAATACTTAGGTTATTTCGATTTAGGTGCATTAAAATGTCTAACAAGAAATGCAACAATTAAAGCTGGAGAGAACAACATTGATGAAGCAAATAAAATTAAGGATGTTTTATTTACATTTATATTTTACGCAACAATTATTCCATGTCTCATATTGTGGATATATTTTTTATTTGGATTTAATATAAAAGATATTTTAAATGTTGAAATACTTTTCTTAATAACTATAAACTTAATTACAGCTAAGCTTTATTCATATGTCAATTCTTTAATCAAAATTGAAGGTAATTTCGATTTGATAAAGAAAGTTCAAATTATAGAAAAAATTTTGCAGCCATTATTATTAATTGTTTTGGCTTATTTTTTCTTAATTGAGGGAATATTGTTTTCTCTCTTTTTGAATAATATAATCAAGTTAGGATATGTAATGTATAATTTCAAAATAAGACTCAATTTTTTTTATAGTTATAAAAAAACTATAGAACAATTAAAGACAAGTCTACAATTATATTTTAATGGTTTTGGAGAAAGCATATTAATATCATCTGGCCTTCTAATAGCAACTTATTTTTTATCTGTTTTTGAGGTTGGTATATATACTTTTGCTGCTGGGTTTATTTCCTCAAAAAAAATACCATTTGCAAATCCGATAAATATTTACATTTATCGTGAAATTTTTACAAATAAAAATTATTTTAATAATATAGAATCAACTCCAAAATTGCTTAATTATCCTTTAACATTCTATATACTTTTTCATTCATTAATTTTTGGACTAATCTTTTTATTTTATTCTGCTTTTATTGGAGCTTATTTAAATGAATATCAACTTAGTATTTCACCAATGATTTTTTTATTCTTTGGCTACATAATCTATATATCAACTATTTTTCATAAAATGATTCTTGATGCTAATGATTTTTTAAATAAAATTCTAAAAGGATATGTTATTGGTTTGGTGACAATTGTATTTTCTATTTTAATTTTTTATTACTTTAAAATGTTAAATGTGACAAACATAGCTATCTGCTCTTCACTCGGATTTATTGCTGTTACAATATACTTTAACATAACAAGTAAAAAATTAATTAAAAGGTCTCTATTAAAAACCTTTGCATCTTTATTACGAGTTATTGTTTCTTCTTTATTAGTTGGAATTGTTTTAAGTTTATTGAGAGATTTTTATCTAATTGAAACTAGTATGCATATTTATTTAAATGAGTTTTTAAATCTTATTGTTAGATTTTTAATTTTTACATTGAGTACATATTTTGTTTTTTTTATTCTTTTTTATGATCAAAGTATTTTAAAAAAATCCATAGACTTAATAAAAATCGTTAGAAAAAAAAATGAAGTTATTCAATAAATTATATGCTAAAATTTTAAGAGTTCTTACTAATAGTTCACTAAATTTTAATTCTAATTATAAAAGTCCATTATCTTATATTATCTCTAATGAAAAAAAATCAACTTTTTTTGGTTATCATGATAGAACTCCATTTAGTGAGGATGGTAAAAAATTATTAGCATTATCTCATGAGGAAGAAAATAAACAAATTAATGTAGGATTTTTTAGCTTTAATAATCAAAAAAAAAAATTTCTTGACTTTAAAAAAATATCTTCTTCAAATTGTTGGTCAACGCAACAAGGTAATATGCTTATGTGGGATTTTAATGACCCAAATGATACAATTATTTATAATAACTATTTGAATGAACAATTTTGCTGCGAGTTTTATAAAATTTCAGAGGCAAAAAAAATAAAGAGATTAAAATTCCCCTTTTATTCTATGAGTCCTAATGGAAGATATTTATCTTCCTTGAATTTTAGTATTCTTTCTAAAAATAGGCCTGGATATGGTTACTCTAACAAAATATCAACAGTAAAATCCTGTAATTATTTATTTATTTATGACTTGATTGATGAAAGGAAAATTAGATATATTGATAAAGATAGGCTGGCCGTATTTATACCAAAAAATTTTGATGGAACTGTACATTTAAATCACATTGTTTTCTCACCTGATTCTGAGAAAGTTGTATTTATGCAGATTCTTAAGTCAAATAAAAAAATAATCAATGTACTTATTTATGATATTAAATTAGACAAACTCTCTATTATTAAAAATTCATTTCTAATATCACATTATTGTTGGAAAAATAAAAATGAATTAATATTAACAATGAGAGATAAGTTTTTAAGATGGAGATATTACACTTATAACATAAAACAATCTAAACTAATTAAACTTAAATTAAAAATTCATACTGATGGACACCCTATGGTAAATCCGAAGAACGAAAATTTAGTTGTAACAGACACATCATACAGAGATAAAAATGATAAACTTCATTTAATTATTTCAGATTTGAAGAAATATAAAGTTATTAAATCAATCTTCCATCCAAAGGAATATAAGTTTGAAAATAGATGTGATTTACATCCAAGATGGAATCATCACGGAGATATAATATGTGTTGACATATACCACAACAAACAGAGAAAAATGGAAATAATCAATTTAAGTGAATAAAACTATATTATATTCTTCACGCGCAATAATCCCCTCTAGGAAAGCAAATTCCATACATATTATGAAAATGTGTTCTGCATTTGTTGATAATGGGTTGTCTCCAATCTTGTTGTGTCATAAAACCAAATCATTTAATATTGAAACTGTTTTTGATGAATATGGTGTAAGGAATAGATTTAAGATTCTTACTGTACCAAATTTAAAATTCCCTTTTTCTAGTTATTTAGTAGCTTTAATTCATTTATTTTATTTTCTTAAGTACAAACCTAAATATAGTTTTGGCAGGTTTTTTTTGGGTATTTTTTTTATATCCTTTTTTAATAATATAAATTCTTTAGAGTTACATCAGCCAATTTATGGGGGATTAAACATTCAACATTTAATGTTGAAAAAACTTTTCAAAAAAAAATCCTTTAAAAAACTCATACTCATTTCTAATCCATTAAAAGAAATTTTTTTAAATCTTTATAATATAAAACCAAACAATATAAAAGTCTTAGCTGATGCAGCTGATAATCCATCTACCTTTTATAAAAATAAAATAGATTATAAATCAAAACCTAAAGTTGGTTATGTAGGTCATCTATACAAGGGCAGAGGAATTGAATTAATAATAAAATTGGCAAAGGATTTACCTGGAATTGAATTTCATATCGTAGGAGGAAACAATTCAGATATTAAGAGGGTTAAGAATGAAGCTGTAAGACTTCATAATTTAAAGATTCATGGTTATGTTAAACCATCAGAAACTGAAAGTATTCGACAATCAATGAATATATTAATTGCACCTTATCAGTACAAAGTTGGGTTGTCTTCTGGTTCAATGACGACAGAAAAGTGGATGTCACCCTTAAAAATATTTGAATATATGGCATCGGGAAGAGCAATAATTTCATCTGATATTCCTGTCCTTAAAGAAGTATTAATTCAAGATTATAATTGTTTACTTTGCGATCCAGAAAATCATTTAGATTGGAAGAAAAATATTAATAAATTAATTAATGATGAGGATTTATTAAAAAAAATTTCATCTAATGCAAGGAATGATTTTCTTAAAAAATATACATGGACAATGAGAGCAAAAAAAGTTTTTGATCAATTATGAAAAAGAATATTCATACTGCAATTTGGTCTATATTTTTTCTAAAAGGATATATTGAGATGTTTGGTCTTTTCCCATCAATCTTAAATATTATTGCTATATTATTGATAGCTCTATTATTTTTCGAATCCTTTTTTAATAAGAAAATATTCTTTCCATTTATTTCTTTATTCACCCTGTTAATATTGGTCAGTTTTTACAGTGGACCTTATCTCAATAACATAGGTTTACAGGAATATTTCTTTTTTATCAGACAATTATTTTTACTTTATTTAATGTACTTAATAGTAATTGTAAATGAAAGAGATGATAAAATAATTAAACATATTTTAAAGCTATTTGTTTTATTTTTTGCTATTCAAATACCCGCTAGTTGGTTGAAATTAATTTTTATTGGTGGTCCTGAAATCGAAGATTATGTTGGAACCATGTCTCTTTATCAAGGGAGTATGACAACCACTATTTCAATGATTGGAAGTTTTTATTGCTTTTCTAGATATATGGTTTATAAAAACAAAAAGTATATCATGTGGTTTATTTTCTTTGTAATTTTTAGCCAGATCGGTGGTAAGAGAGCTGTTTTGTTTTTTATACCCTTTGGTTGTGTAATTATTGGTTTATTTTATTTATACATGAATAATAAATTAAAATTTAATGTAAGAAAAATCTTCACGTCAATACTTTCAATTTTTATATTCATTTATTTTTTAGTTCGTATAAATCCTACTTTTAATAAAGAACATAAAGTTTGGGGATCGTTTGATTTAGGATATGCATTTGGTTTTGTTGACTATTACCAAAATTCTGGAAATAATTTGTTTGATTTAAAAAGAGTTAATGCTCTAACTTATATTGTAGGATATTATTTAGCAAGTTTAGAAAATGAAAAAATATTATTTGGTGAGGGTGCTGGCAAATTAAGTGAATCTAAGTTAGGAGTAAATCCTATGGCGTATTATTATGGAATTAGGTATGGAGCTCGAATGGCTTCAGTTTGGATTGTTTTACAAATTGGTGTAGTAGGAACATTAATTTATTTTTTGATTTTACTAAGAATGTTATTATTTGTTATAAGTACGACTGGTAGACTCTTTCAAAAGCTTGTTTTTCTTGGGATTTTTATCACTATTATTTTGGATACGTCATTGTATTCTATGTCTTCAATAAATTATTTTACAATGGGAGGTTTATTGTTTACATATTTTGGATTTTTTTATAGGGACAAATTTTTAAATAGAAACGTTTTGAATGAGTAAGAATTTTTTGATTTTACACAGAGATTTGTCAATGGGAACTGGTGGAGCAGCAAGTTTAAATGATTTATCATTTAATATTGAAAGTTGTGGTCATAAGGTATTTCATGCCCCAGTATTTTTTAATTTAGATTCATTAAGATTCCTCTTCAAAAAAAAGTCAAAAATATTGAATATTGGAGGGTTATTTTTTTTAAAAAGTTTTTCTTTGAGGTCTTTTTTAAATTACAATAGACCTTCATTAAAGGAATTTTTAAGGCTTGTAGGCTCATTTTTATTTTATTGTTTCAATATTTTAGAATCAAAAAAATTTGAGAAAATTTTAGCAGACGCTGATTATGTTATTCACTCTCTCCCACTTAATGAAGATATTCTTAAAATAATTAAAAAAAAATCACCCTATGCAAAACAAATTTACAATCACGCAGGGTCTGTTGAAACTTTTGAAAAATATTGGCTAAGCCAAGATCTTTTTAAAAAAAATAAAGAAAATCCAATTTACTATTCATTTTTCAAACAATTTAATTTTATTATTTTTCAATCTCTAGATCAGTTGTATTATTCAAATTCTAAATATGAAGGATTAAAATCTAAAAATATTTGTTTAAAGCCTACATGTAATGAAATCCAAATTAATCAATATTCAAAATCAAA
>MDTG01127772.1_pt1 | contig 14442 bp, 10 predicted proteins | sample 811421 | NCBI WGS metagenome assembly MDTG01 (sample SAMN05326645, study PRJNA326480) | marine metagenome | isolation source: seawater | place: Pacific Ocean: South East | collected 2011
ATGAGTGTCATCTGAATAAATACCAGAATCGATTAGATCAACAGCATATGAAGTAGCTGTAAGGGTTACTTCTACATTTCCTTGTTGCCCATCACATAAAACTGTGTCTCCCTCAGCTATTACTTGTGAAAACACAAATATAGGACTAGAAACAATTAATGTTAGGATGATATAAATTTTCTTGATATACATATAAATAAATTTATGGGGCTATAATAACAAAATTAATCGGGTATATGCAATTTAATAATTTATGTTTAAAATAATTAGAAAATTAATATATAAAATCATATCATATTTTATTATTTTCGCAAAAGTATATCAATTTAATAAAAACTAATCAATTATGAAGGTATCTGTTATTGGCGCTGGTAATGTTGGAGCAACATGCGCAAATGTTATTGCTCACAAGGAACTAGTTAATGAAGTCGTGTTACTAGATATTAAAGATGGCGTGTCCGAAGGTAAAGCTCTCGATATGTGGCAAACAGCACCAATAAATTTGTATGATTCTCGTTTATTAGGGGTAACAAATGATTATGAGAAAACTAAAGATTCGGAAGTAGTAGTAATCACTTCTGGAGTTCCTAGAAAACCAGGCATGAGTCGAGATGATTTAATATCTATTAATGCTAAAATTGTTAAGTCAGTAACTCAAGAAATCATTAAGTATTCTCCTAATGCTAAAATTATTATCGTTTCTAATCCTCTTGATGTTATGTGTTATACTTCATATCTTGAGTCTAATTTACCAAGAGAACGTGTTTTTGGAATGGCGGGGATTTTAGATACTGCTAGATATAGAGCATTTTTATCAACGGAATTAAATGTGTCACCTAAGGATATTCAGGCTTTATTACTAGGCGGTCACGGTGATACTATGGTCCCTCTGCCAAGATATACTACTGTCTCTGGTATACCAGTTACTGAATTAATTAATCATGAAAAGCTGAATTCCATTATTGAGCGAACAAAAAAAGGAGGTGGTGAATTAGTTAATTTAATGGGTACGTCTGCATGGTATGCTCCAGGAGCTGCTGCTGCACAAATGGTTGAAGCAATTATAAGAAATCAAAGAAGAGTTTTTCCTGTTTGCACATTGCTGCAGGGAGAATATGATTTGCAGAATATTTATTTGGGTGTTCCTGTTATATTAGGAAAAAATGGTATAGAAGAGATTATTCGTATTAAACTAAATAATGAGGAGAAAGAATTACTTCTAAATTCCGCAAATGCAGTTAGAAGTGTTATGACAACTTTGGAGGAAATGAATATTTTTTAAAAATCTATTTTTGAATTATTAATTCTTTTACTTCCACATTATTATTGTTTTCAATAACTAAAAAATAGATTCCATTTATTAAATCATTTATGTTTATATGATTTTTACTATAATTTTCATACTCTAAAATTATTTTTCCAGTAATTGAATAAATTGTTATATTATTATATTGACTAATACCTTTAATATGTACTACGTCTGAAGTTGGATTAGGATATATTTCAATAGTGGGTTTTTGTTCACTGTGTTGAGTTTGAGTATTAAATTCTTCTCCAATAAATAGCTCTATGCCTCCGTTTGCATTACCTCTAAATAAATCAAGTTTATTATCATTGTTTATGTCTAAAATAGCAACTTTAGAATGAATGCAATTGTTTATGTTTAGTATGTTATTTTGAACTAAATTAAATGGAGTATCTAAATTTAGTACTAGGTTTGTTGTTTTTTGATTAATGATTTCTACGTCTTTATAAAGATAAATTAAACCTTCTTCCGTTCCAACTGCTAGGTAGTACAAATTGTTGTGTTCAAAAATATAAGGAGATGTGTAGGCAGTTAGATATATTGGGTCGCCAAGGTATACGCCGCCTAAACTTTTTATTGTTATTTCAATATTATTATCATCAAAAGTGCCACTTGGAAATTCAGGGGTAAAGTCTGTAAATTGAGGATTTGTTAAAGATCCAGTATTTTGAAAATAATTAATTCCATTTAATATACCATTGTCAACACCCATTCTTTCACCAATTATTAAGTCTAATAAACCATCTCTATTCAGATCTATTAGCTGAGGAGTTGCAAAACTACCAACATCTATATTTAACATTTCATATGTGCTAAAATATGGCCATCCACCATCTTTTAAGCCGCCATTTTCAAAGTAATATAATTCACCATTATTATCACCGATAATCATATCAATTAATCCATCATTATTTAGATCTCCAAATGTTGGGTGAATTGCTTGTATGCTGGGAAGCGATCCAAGTAAATTAAATAGATTTGAGAAATCATTAGTTATCAATTCGAATATTGGGTTTGAAATTGTTCCGGAGTTTTTATATAAAGATATTTTAGAGTCATAGTTACCGTCATTAAAGTAACCCTTGTTTGAAACAATTAGTTCAGGTAGGTTGTCATTGTTTAAATCAAATAGTATAGGATGTGAATTGGCGCCCACATCAATCATGGAATTGACTAAAAAATCATTTTGGACATATTCAAATTCTATCATATTTTGTTTATTGTTTGGTCCATTATTTTTATAAAAATGACAATTATTAACATTTTGAGACACATTAACTCCGTTGGGACTTATTATTAAGTCCTTTAGCTGATCTTTATTAAGATCTAAATAAAATGCGCCAGGAAATTTAGTGATATTAATAGGCTGATTGTAATTTGGGAAATTCACATCTTGATTTATTATATAAGCTTCATCTGGGGTGCCACCATTTATTAACATCACCATATTGTTATAAGTTAGGTCACCAAGCAATAGTTCCTTGCCTTGATTATTTTTTGGATCCAAATCTATTGCTAGTAAAGTAGAGCCTGAGTGCCTATTGCTAAATCGTTGAGTTAATGTATTACAGTTTTCATCAAGATTAAGTATTACACTATTAGTACTAAATTCTTCTTGGAATTTGCCCCAACAATTATCACTTCTAACAAGGTTAATGCTATCACTATGACCGTACAATTCAATTGATTTGTTTTCATGCCAATAGACATGGTTACCAGCAGGGTCAAAAGTAAGTATGTCTATATCTCCGTCAGAATCTATATCATTAATTGCAGGTATGTCAGCACTGCTGACGTAAAGGTTTATGGGGCCAAAGCCAGCATCAGATGTTAATGTTTTATGAAATTCAAAAGATAGTTCATTATCAGAGTTGTTTGTATATACATCAATAGAAGCATCTTTACTGGTAAAAATATCTTCCTTACCATCTAAATTATAATCAACTAATAATGTCCAATCACTCATTGCAGGAAATTGGTCTACATATTCAGGTGAATAGATGTATTTGTTATTTATATTGTCAAATATAAATGGTAATATTTTGTTTCCATTTTTAGTTCCGTTTCTACCAGATCGATCGAAAATAAATAAATCTTTTTCTCCATCTAAATTTAGATCAATTTCTGAAAATTGGCCAAAATTTAATCCACCTGCCCAAGGATTTGTTAATTCTTCTAAATTAGTTATTACTGGAATTGAATTGTCTTGTATGAAATTAATTTGAGCTTTATTATATGATGTGATTAGACAAAAAATAAAAGTTAGAATAAAATAAAAATTAGTATACATTCTATGTTAAATAATTTATAACAATTTATTATTGTATCAATTTACAATAATTATTTTAACTTGAAATGGGATTAGATATGTATTGCTATTTTATCTAAACTTATTTGTTTTTTATATATTTGCGTTCATTTTATATTTAAATTTTAAGATTTATGAAGAATAGTAATGTTAGAAATTTGATTCGGTTTATTGGAGTGATTTTTTTTATTTCATTTCTTTTTTCTTTATCATTCACTTTTGTTGTTAATGAACAACAAAACAAAGCAGAGGCATATGCTTCTAATATTCTGTCTACAGATACATCTAATTTAAGTGATAAGTTCGAGCTCGAGCAATACTACCTTGATTCAATAGCTAACGAGCCCGTATATACTCCTTGGATATTATTTGGACAGAAATCATGGACATATTCTCAGTGTCAGGATAGTGAACTTAAATTGGGTTTGGATTTACAAGGTGGCATGAATGTAACTTTAGAAATTTCAATGAGAGATATTCTGGTTGCTCTTTCTGGAAACAGTCAAGATGTAGTATTTAATGAAGCACTATCAGTTGCTTCAGGTATGGAAAAAGAAAGTCAACTAGATTATATTGAATTATTTACTTTAGCTTTTCAAGAAGTTAATTCGAATAGTGATATGCCATCCAGGTTGTCAGCTCCAAATATATTTGGTAATAAAGATCTCAGAGATAAAATACCTAGTGACGCATCTGATCAGGAGGTCATGCGTGTTATAAGGCTAGAGGCTGAGGGTGCTGTTGATAGAGCTTTTACTGTGTTGAGAGCACGGATTGATAAATTTGGTGTTGCATCTCCTAGTATTCAAAAAGCTGAGAGAACAGGTCGTATTATTGTAGAATTGCCCGGAGTTAAGGATGTTGTAAGAGTAAAAAAATTATTACAAAGTGCAGCGGTTTTAGAATTTTGGGAAACCCATAATAATGTAGATTTGTTTTCTTTTATGCAGGAGGCTAATTTCCTTTTAAATGAAAAGGAAGAGTCTGTTAGGAACAATTCCTCTATGGATACAGAGTCCCAATTCATGCAAAAAGATAGTGTTTTAAATGAAACAGAAAATGAGGATGATTTGGGTGATTTATTAGTTGATAATGATTCTGATATTGATTCATTATCTCTTTCTATGAATATATTGTTTGATGTGCTTCAACCAAATGTTGGTGTTGATCCAAATAACTCAATTCAAATTATTCCTGGACCTGTTGTTGGTTCATCTTTAGTAAAAGACACATCTTTAGTAAATAATTATCTAAACGATAAAGAAGTACTGGCTATTTTGCCAAATGAATTTCGAAATGTTAAGTTTTTATGGGAAGCTAAGCCTTTTGATGAAAATAATGAAAGGTTAAGACTGATTGCAATTAAGTCAAATAGAGAAGATAAAGCCAAGCTTTCTGGAGATGTTATAGTAGATGCAAGTCAGGATATTGATCAATTTGGAAATCCTCAAATTAATATGCGGATGAATCGAAGTGGTGCCAGATTATGGCAAAAAGTAACTAGGGAAAATATAGGTCAGTCTGTTGCGGTTGTATTGGATGACTATGTATATTCTTTTCCAGTTGTTAATGCTGAAATTTCAGGGGGAAATTCTGTGATCTCTGGAAACTTTACTCTTGATGAGGCGCAAGATTTAGCCAATATTTTAAAGGCTGGTAAATTACCAGCTCCAGCTAAGATTATTCAGTCAGAAATTGTAGGTCCTTCATTAGGAGCTGAGGCTATTTCATCAGGATTTAAGTCTTTCTTAATTGCATTGGGTTTTGTGCTACTTTATATGATTTTTTACTATATGCATGCTGGGGTGGCTTCTAATGTCGCATTGATTGTAAATATGTTTTTTATTTTTGGAGCCCTATCTGGTCTTGGTGGAGTTTTGACTTTGCCTGGTATCGCCGGAATAGTATTAACTATTGGTATGTCTGTAGATGCTAATGTGTTGATATATGAAAGAATTAGGGAAGAGATGAGTCAAGGTAAGGGTCTTACGTTAGCAATTAGAGACGGTTACCAACAGGCCTATAGTTCAATTATTGATGCAAATATTACAACTCTTTTAACAGGTATTGTTTTATTTTATTTTGGTTCTGGTCCTATTAAAGGGTTTGCAACAACATTAATTATAGGTATTATTACCTCATTATTTTGTGCAATCTTTATTACTAGAATTATTTTTGAATCTAGATTAATGTCTAAAAAATCTATTTCCTTTTCGAATATTATTACTAAGGGTGCTTTTAAAAATACTAATATTGCTTTCCTATCTAACAGGAAAAGATATTATGGTTTATCAGCTATATTAATTTTGATAGGTGTTTTTTCATTATTTACAAAAGGATTAAACCAGGGTGTTGATTTTGAAGGTGGAAGAACTTATATAGTAAGATTTGACTAATCTGTAAATACTGCTGATATAAGAAGTGTTTTAGGTAATGTGTTTGTGACTAAGGAAGATCTAAAAATGTATCCAGAAGTTAAAACTTTTGGTGGTGAAAATCAGGTAAAAATAACTACAAATTATTTGATTGATGACTTAGATGCAGATCAATTAGTTGAAGATAATCTGAATCAGGGTTTGTCTAGTTTTACTGGAAATAAATATCAAATAATGAGCTCTCAATTGGTTGGTCCAACAATTGCAGACGATATTAAAAAGTCAGCTTTGTGGTCTATTATATTTTCATTAGTTTTAATCTTTCTTTACATCTTATTTAGATTTAAAAAGTGGCAATATAGTTTAGGGGCAGTAATTGCTGTTTTTCATGATGTTCTAATTTTATTGTCTATATTTTCCATATTTTATGGACTATTGCCTTTTTCATTAGAAATTGATCAAGCATTTATTGCTGCCATATTAACAGTAATTGGCTATTCACTTAATGATACTGTAGTTGTTTTTGACAGAATTAGAGAATATGGAGCTACCAAGGTTGGTGATTACCATGAAGTTATGAATAGGGCATTAAACAGTACATTAAGTCGAACAATTAATACTTCTTTAACTACTTTTTTTGTTTTATTTGTCATATTTATTTTTGGTGGTGAAATTGTTAGAGGATTTATGTTTGCAATAATGACAGGAGTAATTGTAGGAACTTATTCCTCTCTATTTATTGCATCTCCAATTATGTATGATACTACTAAGAATTCACAAGATTGATGTATTTTTTTATATTAAATTTAGGATTTGGTGAAATTTTAATTATTGCTTTAGTTTATTTAATCTGTTTTGGTTCTAAGGGCTTCCCGGAATTAATGAGAGATTTTGGTAGAATATTTTTTAAACTAAAACAGTCTTTATATGATCTGTCTAGTGAAATAAATTCTAGTACTAAAAAATAAAAAATTCATATCATCATCTGTTGATAAATTTGTATTTATGTTAATAAATTATAACAATTATTTATTGCCCTGAATAATTTATACAATAATTTTAAACTTTATTAATATATAAAATTTTTAATTATAATGTCAGCAATTAAATTTGAATATATTTGGCTAGATGGTTATAAACCTGAACCCAATTTGAGGAGTAAAACTAAGGTTCTTAATTTTGATGATTTCAATGGTGACATTGAACTTTTGCCTAACTGGTCTTTTGATGGCAGTTCCACTTTGCAAGCAGAAGGTAGCTTCTCCGACTGTATACTTAAACCTGTTGCATTGTATGCAGATCCTGCTAGATTAAATGCTTACTTAGTGTTATGTGAAGTTATGAACCCTGATTTAACCCCTCACAACTCTAATACTAGGCAACTTATAGATTCAGGTAATGATGATTATTGGTTTGGTTTTGAACAGGAGTATACTTTGATGGATGGAACAAGGCCATTGGGTTTTCCTGACCATGGATTTCCCAATCCACAAGGAATGTACTATTGCTCGGTTGGGAATAAGAATGTAGCAGGTAGAGAGATCGTAGAAGCTCATTTAGATTTATGCTTAGAGGCAGGCATTAACATTACAGGAATAAATGCAGAGGTGTTATTGGGTCAATGGGAGTTTCAAGTACTAGGTCAAAACCCATTTCAAGCAGGTGATGATTTGTGGATGGCCAGATACTTATTACAAAGGGTTACTGAAGAATTCGGTGTCGGTTTAGAGTTTCATCCAAAACCAGTAAAAGGCGATTGGAATGGTTCGGGAATGCATTGTAATTTTTCAAATGATACTATTCGTAATGTTGGAGGTAAGAGTTACATTGAAAGTATTTGTGATGCTTTAGGAGTTAAACATAATGATCATATTAAAGAATATGGTTCTTCTAATGACCAAAGATTAACAGGTTTGCATGAAACTCAATCAATAGATAAATTTAGTTATGGTGTTTCTGATAGAGGAGCATCAATTAGAATTCCTATCTCTATGCCAAATAATAATTGGAAGGGTTACTTAGAAGATAGGAGGCCTGCATCAAATGCTGACCCATATAGGATTATAGCTATTATGATAAAAACAGTTAGTTCTGTTTCTATAGATTGACACTTATATGTTCCTTTTTTTATCTTGTGATAAAATATTAGTAAATTAGCGTGATTGGTTATAAATACATCAATAATTATGAAATATAATATACACATACCACTAGTTTTTTCTATACTTTTTCTATCAAGCTTTCTTTATGCTCAAAATTCGGGAGATTATATTAAAGCAACTAAAGCTTTTGATAAAGGAGAGTTTGGAAAGGCAGAAGGTATTTATAAAAAAGCTTATTCAAGATCTAATGATAGGTCAGAAAAAAATGAGATTAGCTATAGATTAGCTCAATGTTATTTTTACTTAGGTAATTATAAAAAAGCTGAGAGTAACTTTAGAAGAACTCTAAAGATGAGATATAAAAATCCTATGATACATTTTTATCTTGCTGAATGTTACAAGGCCATGGAAAAGTTTGATAAAGCAGATCAACAATATAATATTTTTATTGAAAAAGATCCTAATAATGAAATTGGCCAGAAAGCATTAGTATCCTTAAATTTAGCTAGAGATTGGATTGAAGCAGGAAGTAAATATAGAGTGGTGAATGCTGGAAATGTTTTAAATTCAAAACAGGATGATTTCTCTCCTTTCTTTCGTGATAAAAAAAATAAAGAATTATATTTCTCATCATCTAGAGACGGTGTTTTAGGTAAGAACATTAATCAGAAGACAGGTCAAATGTTTACAGATATATTTAGTGTTAAAAAGGTTGATTCTAAAGGAAAAGGAAGAAAAAGAACTACAAAAAAAACAATTACCCCTCCTGAATGGGATGAGCAATCAGTAAGTAATGTTAATGATGGTTTAAAAGATGTTGTTAATTTAAAAAATTCTGAAGAAGGCGTAATAACATTTAATAAAAGAGGAAATAGAATGCTATTTACAAGGGCTGTATTTAAAAAAAATAAATACCAAGGTCGGAGAATATATTCAGCTAAATTTAGAGGTAAAAAATTTAGAGATGTTACTATGGAAGTTATTCCAGTGGATACATTAGTTGATGTTCATGGCCCATCTCTTTCATCCGATGAAAAAACGTTGTTTTTCGCTGCAGAAATTGAGGGTGGATTTGGCGGTACTGATTTATATGTATCAAAATATGATCGACGAAAAAAAGCATGGGGTGAGCCAGAAAATTTAGGCCCTAATGTTAATAGCTCAGGAAACGAGGGCTTCCCATATTATAGTGGGTCTACTAAAAATTTATATTTTGCTTCTGATGGTCGAGTGGGTATGGGTGGATTAGACATTTATAAAGCTACTCCAAATTTAAACTCTACTGCTTCCGAAAACTTATTTAATGAGGCTGAAAATTTACAATATCCAGTAAATACTTGTTATGATGATTTTGGTATTATGTTTGAGACATATTCACAAGCAGAAAATGAACCTGAATTAAAGGGTTATTTTTCATCAAATAGAGTAGGTAATAAATGGAGAAGTAAAGGTAATACAGATATTTATTATTTTGATAAACAACAAATATTTTTTCAATTATCTGGCCAGGTTGTTGATGTTGCAGATAATAGCCCAATTAAGGGCGCAGAGATAGAGTTAATAGGTCCATCATCAAGTAAAGTTGCTCATACTGATGGTTTTGGAAACTTTTCATTTGATGAATCTAATTTTAAGGAAGGAGAAGATTATAGGTTAGTAGTAAATAAGGAATGGTTTTTTCAACAGATTGATACTACTATAACAACAATTAATATACCTAAAAAGGATTGCTCTTATATTGAAGATGGAAGTCCTCGTGAAGGAAATTTATTATATGAAATTTATCGTGGACCTATTGAAATGAAAACTATGCGTCGTCCGTTAGTTTTGAAGAGTGTTCTTTTTGATCTTGGCAAATCTGATTTGAGACCCAAGGGAAAAGAGGAACTAGATTCTCTTGCTTCCTTACTAACTAAGGATTGGCCTAATGTTGTAGTTGAGTTAAGATCACACACTGATTTGAGAGGTTCGGATACCTTAAATGCTAGACTTTCTTTTGATCGTGCAAAGAGTTGTGTTGATTATCTGGTTTCTCAAGGAGTAAATATTGATAGATTGATTCCACTAGGAATGGCAGATACTGAACCAAAAGTTCTAGAAGTATCCACTGATGGCTTATCAGAAGGACAATTGGATGCTGCTTATATTAATAAGTTAAGATCTAAAAGATTAAAAGAACTTGCTCATCAAAAGAATAGAAGAACAGATTTTAAAATATTAAGTAATGATTTCAAAAAGTGGATAAAAGATAATCCCCAATTATCCCAAAACCAAACTAAAAAGGTTATTCAAAATGCTTCTATTGATAAAGATGGTAATATTAAACCAAATACTAAAGGTAATTTTATTGAACAAGTAAATTGATTTTTAGATTATTGTTTAGTTACACTTTTAAATGTAGTTACTACTATATATAACTTTTATATATGAACAATTATTTAAATCGTGGAGTTTCTGCAACGAAAGATGATGTACATAACGCCATTAAATCACTTGATAAGGGTCTCTTTAAAAAGAGTTTTTGTAAAATAATTCCGGATTACTTTACAGCTGATAAAGAATATGCTTTAGTTATGCATGCTGATGGAGCAGGAACTAAATCTGCTCTTGCCTATATGTATTGGAAGAAAACCAATGATTTATCTGTCTGGTCAGGCATAGCTCAAGATGCCTTAGTTATGAATATAGATGATTTATTATGTATTGGTGCCATTGATAATTTTATTTTGTCTTCTACAATTGGTCGAAACAAACATTTGATCGGAGGTGATGTGATTTCTACTATTATTAATTCTACAAATAAATTGATAAATCAATATGGCAGTTGGGGGATTAATATTTTTTCTTCAGGTGGTGAAACGGCTGATGTTGGGGATATAGTTAGAACACTTATTTTAGACAGTACTGTTGTTACACGAATTAAAAAAACAGATATTATTAATAATGCAAATATTTGTGACGGTGATATAATTGTTGGATTATCATCAAGTGGTCAGACTACGTATGAATCAGAATATAATTCTGGCATTAGTAGTAATGGGCTAACATCTGCACGTCATGATATATTTCATCATAAACTAGCGAAGGAATTTCCTGAAAGTTTTGATCCTAACACTGATAGCTCATTAGTTTACAGTGGAAAGAAATCGTTGTTTGACAAGTTAAACAATGAGACATTAGCCAAACTAGTTTTGTCTCCAACTAGAACATATGCACCAGTGATGAAAGCGATCTTCAACTCACATAGAGCACATATTAATGGTATGATTCACTGTACTGGTGGTGGTCAAACTAAAATAAAACATTTTATAGATAAATTACATATTTGCAAGAACAATTTATTCCCTATTCCTCCAATATTTAAATTGATTCAGGAAGAGTCCAACACGACATGGCGGGAAATGTATCAAGTATTTAATATGGGTCATAGAATGGAATTGTATTTAAAAAATGATATTTCAGATGAAATAATAGATATTGCAAAGAATTTCAATTTAGATGCACAAGTGGTGGGCTATGTTGAGAAATGCAATACAAATAAATTAACTATATGTTCACCTAGCGGTGATTTAATATATTAACATGCTAGAAAAATTAAATTCTATAAAAAAACGATTTTTAGAAGTATCTGATTTAATTGTTCAACCGGATGTTATTTCAGATATGAGTCAATATATTAAACTGAACAAAGAATATAAGGAACTTGATGTTCTTGTAAAAGAAATAGATAGGTATATTCAAATTTGTAATAATATTGATCAAGCAAAGGAAATTTTAAAAACAGAAAAAGATACAGAATTAAAGCAGTTAGCAAAGGATGAAATAGATGATTCTTCTTTGATAAAACAGGAATTAGAAGACAATATCAAGTTATTATTAGTTCCTAAGGATCCAGACGACCAAAAAAATGCTGTTGTGGAAATTCGTTCTGGAACTGGCGGTGATGAGGCTAGTATTTTTGCTGGTGATTTATTTCGAATGTATACCAAATTTATTGATTCAAAAAAATGGTCTTTTGAATTACTTGATATTAATGAAGGATCATCTGGAGGGTTTAATTTAATTATTTTTAGTGTTTCAGGCACCGAGGTATATGGCACTTTAAAATATGAATCTGGTGTACACAGAGTGCAAAGAGTACCTCAAACTGAGACACAAGGGCGAGTACATACGTCAGCTGCTTCTGTTGTAGTATTGCCTGAAGTTGAAGATTTTGAAATAGAATTAAATGAAAGTGATATTAAAAAAGAAACATATTGTTCGTCAGGTCCTGGTGGTCAGTCTGTTAATACAACGTACTCGGCGGTTCGGCTAACCCATGAGCCAACTGGTATCGTGGCACAGTGTCAGGATCAAAAGTCTCAAATTAAGAATTATGCAAAGGCTCTTAAAGTATTAAAGTCTAGAATTTATGATTTGGAATTAAAAAAAAGAAATGATGAAATATCAGGTCAAAGAAAAACTATGGTTAAAACCGGCGATAGGTCTGATAAAATACGAACTTATAATTATCCACAGGGCCGTGTTACGGACCATCGTATTGGCTTAACTTTATATTCTCTACAAGAAATTGTTGATGGTAGTATCAGTAAATTAATTGAGGAATTACAAATTGCAGAAAATGCAGAAAGACTAAAGCTAGGATAGATGAATTTAGTATCTATTATAAATCAAATAAAATTAAAAAAATCTTTTTTATGTGTAGGATTAGATCCTGATTTGGATTTATTGCCAAAACATTTATTAAAATATAATGACCCTATATTTGAATTTAATAAATCTATTATTGATGCAACTGCTGATTTATGTGTTGCATATAAACCAAATTTAGCTTTTTATGAAAAATTGGGTCCAAATGGACTTTCTTCATTAAAAAAAACAATTGAATATATTCCAAGTCATCATTTTGTTATCGCAGATGCAAAACGATCAGATATTTTGAATACTGCTAAAATGTATGCGGATACTTTTTATAATTATTATAATTGTGATGCAGTTACATTATCTGCTTATATGGGTAAAGATTCCTTAGTTCCCTTTTTGTCTTATAATAAGTGGGTTATACTATTAATTGCTACATCAAACCCAAGTGCTCATGATTTACAAAATTTAGAGTTGAATTCTGGGGTTCCATTATATTTAGAATTGGTTAAAAAGGCTAAATTGTGGTCGAGTTATAAGAATACGATGTTTGTTGTTGGGGCTACACGTCCAAATGAATTGCGTTTGATCAGGAAATTGGCTCCTGATTATTTTTTTTTAGTTCCTGGAGTTGGTTTTCAAGGTGGAGATATAGATTCCGTTGTAGATGCGGGTTTTAATCAAAATTGTGGTTTGATAGTTAATATTTCTAGGAGTATTCTATATGCTGATGGAGGTCTTAAATTTGACAAATATGCTAGAAAAGAATGTCTTGCAATACAGTCAAAAATGGAATTAATTTTAAGAACTAAATCTTTTATATAGTTCTATAATATTTTTTTAATTTAATATGTTTTGTAGATTTATTAGCTAATATATTTTAGTTTTATTAACTATAAAAAATTGTATTATTGTGTCTATAAGGTTATTAATAACAGGCTCAAATGGTTTGTTAGGAAAGTGTTTTCGTCGTTTGATTGATAGTAAAAATATTTCTGTGATTGCGACAGGTTTAAAGCAGGATAGAATGGGTGACCATAAACATTTATATAAAACCCTTGATGTTACAAATAAAGATTCTGTTCGTTTAATTTTAAGAGATTTTAAACCAAGTGTTATAGTCAATATGGCAGCTATGACGGATGTCGATAAATGTGAAATTGATCCAAAAAGATGTTTTAGTATTAATTGCGATAGTATTGATGCTTTTATTGATTATTGTAAATTAAATAATTGTCATTTTATACAAATTTCTACGGATTTTGTTTTTGATGGTAGTCAGAATTTATATCATGAATTAGATTTATGTAATCCAATTAATGAGTATGGTAAAAGTAAATTTAAAGCGGAACAAAAAATTATTAAAAGTAGAATAAAGTATTCCATTATTCGAACTTCTTTAATTTATGGATATGATTTAAATTCTAACAACATATTTATGTGGATTAAAAATAAATTACAAGAACATAAAACTATAAATTTAGTAAGTGATCAATATCGTACTCCCACTTATGTATTAGATTTGTCACATGCTATTTATGAGTTTATTAAATTAAAAAAAAATGGAATTTTTCATGTTTCTAGTGGTCAAAAATTATCAATTTTTGAATTAGGTTCAATTATTGTTAAACATTATTCTTTAAACTCAAAATTAATTACCAAAATCAAATCCAATAATTTAAAGCAAGTTGCATTACGTCCTAAAAATTC
>MDTG01167941.1_pt1 | contig 14442 bp, 9 predicted proteins | sample 811421 | NCBI WGS metagenome assembly MDTG01 (sample SAMN05326645, study PRJNA326480) | marine metagenome | isolation source: seawater | place: Pacific Ocean: South East | collected 2011
ACTGGGACGCCTGCTTATGTATTGATTCAGCCAAATGGCATCGTGGAATGGCATCACAAACAAAGCGGAGAATCTGAAACTATCGAAGATGCAATGTCTCGCTTGTTCACTAACTCAGGTGCATGATATGCAGCAAGTCAAACGAATGGATGATGGAGTTCGTCTCCGGATTCAATTCGAAGATGATTTGTGGGTTCTAAACCAAATGGTTCGACCCGGCTGTAAGGTAGGCATGATGGGATATCGTCGCGACCAAAGTACGGGTACTGAGGCTTCAGGTAGGGCGAAATCTGCAGATAGAAAGCCAATGTGGATTGTTTTGGATGCAGAGACCACTGAGTTCCAACCATTTACAGACAACTTACGAATCCATGGCATCATCTGTGAAGCGAAGATGGACAAGGGAAGCCACCACACACATGCCGTTGGCCCTCGAGATGAAATTGAAATCACATGGCTAGGAGGAATTCCAGAAACTGACAGGAACCTGTTGGCAGATTCTATCCAAGAGGGGGGAAGAGGGCGAGTTGCCATCGCTGTGGTCGAAAGTGATGAAATCCTGCTCTTCGAAATCGCTCAACATGGAATGAGGCAAGTCGGTGATACATTCACTCTACGAGGCGGGGGGAAGCGTGAAGCAAAATCAGCTGAGGTGCGAAAAGAATTCCTAACCAAGATCGCCGAACAAGCTTCCAAAGCCATCTCTGCAGACATTCCCGTGGTCATCTGTGGACCAGGGATGGCCCGTGAGCAATTCGAAAAATACCTGAAAGAGACCAATATTGGACACCGGACCCTCAACGTGCCAACCAGTATTGGAGGACGATCTGCCGCCAATGAAGTGATGCGTGAAGGAACAGCCGATGCCATGCTCGGTGATTTCGCAATGGCGAAGCAAGCCAAATTAATCGAAGAGGGATTGAAGCGTATTTCGACAAGAGGTGCAGTGGCTTATGGTCAAACAGAACTGGAAAGAGCTGCCGAGCAAGGCTCGATTGAAACACTAGTGATTGAAGCCGGCTTATTACGGAGTGAATCGTTTTGGACAGAAGTCGCGGCCAGTGTACGCGCCAATGGTGGTCAAGTTGTGCAAGCCAGTGCAGATCACGATGCTGGAGAAGAACTGATGGGCATGGGTGGCGCAATTGGTTTGTTGAGATGGACATTGCAATAGTTTAGACCCAGTATCGTTTGCGAGGTACATGCCTGCCCCACCGGGACGTATCGTTTGCTTCGGCGAAGCGATGCTTAGAGAATCTGAAGGCGTGATTACACCCGGTGGTGCTGAATTCAATGTCGCTTGCGCCTTGGCGCGAATAGGTACCACTTCTGCTTGGGTCAGTGTCCTACCGGAAGAAGAAACAATAATCCATTCTACAGCCAATGAGGCAAATGTCCATCTAGAAATCCAACTTTCTAAACGTGGCATTGGGCGCTATATGATTGATTCAGAGGCGAGTTCGGTTGTCTATGACAGGATGGACTCAGGCTTTGCTCATCTCAATCCCAGAGACTTCGATTGGAGGACATTGCTTAGTGGGGCAAGATGGTTGGTCATGAGTGGAATCACGCCATTACTGGGAGAGAGGCCACGCTCAGCTTGGGGCGCAGCATTGACTTTTGCAGAATTGGATGGTACTCTTATTGCGATGGATCTGAATCATCGCCCTGCATTGGGTACTATCGATACACTATGGGAGATCATTCGGCCTCGAATGCGTATGTTCAATGTACTGATTCTTTCTGCTGAAAGCCTTTCTCGAATTGCTGTTATCGAGGGGATAAAAAAACCCGAAAATTACGAAGAAAATGTCGAGGCTTTGGCAGAACTACGGCGACGCTTTCTAATTCCACATTTGTGTTGTACATTCAAACGACCTGAGAGCATAAAAACCCAGCGCCGATGGTCTGTTGTGGCTCATGCGTTCGGCATGGATTCAACCGAAAAAGATGCAATCATTCACACACCAATCGAGCCACTTGGGGGAGGGGATGCTTGGCTTGCAGGGTTCCTCGATGCGCTCAGTGAGCATGGACATGGACCTGTATCTCCGTTGATTGGGGCAATGCGGGGAGATTTACTGGCAGCCCTCAGTCAGAGAACAAAGGGGGACACATCTCTGGTCAGTCGAGAAGAACTCGATGCATTTGAAGAACAGCGTAAATGGGACCAAAACGAGAATCGAACTCTGACAATTTAGGTGAGCAATTGAGTCCATTGGTATCAACAAAAAATCGCTTAAAAAAGGCGGCTATCATCGCAATCCTTCGTGGTCAAAACCCTTTGACATTATTTGACCGAGGAATTGCGTTGGCAAAGATAGGTTGTACCGCGATTGAAGTTTCACTCGACAGCAAGGATGCACTCCAAATCATTCAGAGATTGCGAAACGAATTGCCTGATACAGTTCAGATTGGAGTCGGTACCATCCTCGAACGTAATCAAATCCAAGCTTGTGCTGAAGCAGGAGCCACATTTGCGCTATCACCAACATTCCCCGAAGGCATGATTGAGGATTGTCATGCTAATGACATTCTAGCAATTCCCGGGGTGAGAAATCTTGTCGAACTTCACAATGCTCAAAATGCTGGAGCTCAAATTGTCAAACTATTTCCATCGACTGAATGGATTTCAGAGGAATTGGATGATGTAGAAATTCCATGGATTCCAGTAGGTAGTATCGACAACGAAAGCATCTGGACTTGGCTCGATGCGGGGGCATGGTGTGTCGGAATGGGTACGAATTTGTGTGGTTCAGACTTGAGTCAAGAAGGCATAGGTACCAAAGATTGGGTTGGAAATGAGGCACAGCTTGCACGGGACATATTCATGGAACTCCAACACCGGCACAATGCTACGTGACCACGATTCGTTCTGCTGTTTGTGTTCGGTGTCCACCACGTTGGTTGATGCTTCGGGTCGAAACTGATGATGGCGAAGTAGGTTGGGGTGAAGCTATTGGAGATCTTCACCAAGAGGTCGAAAAAGCATTGAATGCAATCGGAGAAAGAGTCGAAGGGAGTCCCATTCATGACATTGCTCACCTTATTGAAATTCAACGGAAGAATCGCTTTTGGAGAGATGGGCCAGTCTTAGAAACCGCACTTTCTGCGCTTGAAATGGCACTATGGGACCTCAAAGGGAAATTATTGGGTGCGCCGATTCACGACTTGCTCGGAGGTCGAGTGCGCGAACGTGTGCGTGTGTATCGCAATCTTTGGGGCCGCAATCCCGATGAATTTGCAGATTCCGCTAAAGAGGCAATATCCAATTCCATGACTGCAGTCAAGGTGAGTCCAGCTGGACCAACGCCCGATGTAATCTCTAGAGTTCAGTTGGATGAAATGGAGGCCGTTGTGAGCGCTGTTAGAGACGCAGTTGGACCCGCGGTTGATCTCGCCATCGACTTGCACGGCCGGTTGACTCCTGCGGCATCGCGTCGAGCGATTCACGCGCTGTCAAAGTATGACCCATTCTTCATTGAAGAACCATGCTTACCCGATGGCAGTGCTTCACATTTGGCAGATTTGCGGGCCCTGCGAACTGCTCAGCCTGTCTCCATTGCTACGGGTGAACGTTTGCGCAGTGCTCATGCCTTTGCTGAGCACCTCCTCCCTTCTCCCGTGATAGACATCATTCAACCGGATGTGAGCATGGTGGGCGGAATTCGTGCGAGTGTAGAGATTGGGGCAATGGCGTCGGCAGCACAAGTTGCAATGGCACCACATTGCCCCTACGGCCCAGTACAATTTGCCGCTTCCATGCAAGTGGCGGCCACAAGTCCGGCACACTTGATTCAGGAATTCCAATCACTCGGAGGGGCCGGTTCGGGCGGGGGCACACCTGGAGGTGGACAAAATTGGGCCTTCGAATTGCTTTCTCGGCCGTTTGCCATTGAAAGCGGCCATGTCGAAATTTCTTCTCGCCCGGGATTGGGTATCCAGGTATTGGAAGAGCGCATTGAGGAACACATGGACATGTGGAATCCTCATCCCCCAACCGTCTGGAGTCATCCAGATGGAAGTCATGCTGAGTGGTAATCAGCCCAGCAGAGTCTCAGGATCTCGGCCACCAATCCACGCAAGAATTGGAGTCGCCAGTAGGACGGGGAATCCGAGCAGTACACCGACAGCCTCACCATATTCGTGGGTCGTCGAAATGGTGTTTGAGGAAAATTCCACCATCCCATCATCTGGATTGGTTGAAGGGATAATGAGATGATATGCAGTCACATTGAGGCGGAACGATGCTTGGTGTGTAACGAACAAACCTCCTGCACAGTTTGTCCCTGTCATTTCGACTTTTAGATTCCAAGTACCTCGACCATGCCCCCACCATATTTCAGACGAGATTTGATCTAACTTGGTCCTCAATTCTTCCTCGGAAGAAAAACCTGTCAAATTAGATGCCTTTGCATCGAAGTCAATATCCATACTCCCTTCCCAATCATCCACAATAAAACTAGATTCGTTACTTCCATCAGAGAAATTTCCTCTATCTGGTATTGAAAACGTCGTAGTCCATTGTGGCTCACCCAATCCCACATTACATTGGTGATTCTCTAGTTCAACACTAAAGAATCCGAGGAAAACACCGCCCTCAGTTGTGGGAATATCAATCGTGGCCATCACATTCCCTCCGGTGGAAATTGTGTTTGCGGTTTCAAAGGTAATCGATGTTTCATTCCAGCCAAGAAGGTCCCAATTTTCAGTGGTCTCTTCCGATTCCCAGTTGAGCAATACAAACGGACCCGTGAATAGCGCTACGGAGATGATGAGGCCGGACATTGCTGTACCCAATGCTAAACGACGACGAGAGGCTTTGTCCACGGGTTCAACTCCCCAAGGCATTCCAGCCAACTTGGTTTGGATCTTGGAAATTTCTTCGCGAATGTCAAGTGTATCTTCGCCATATTCATCCCCAAGCTTGAGCTTGTGGAATTGGCTTAGACCAATCATTGGACCCAAACAAGCCAAGAGGAAAATCAACCAATAAGCACCGCCGGTTGCGTAGATTAGGAATACCCCCAAACCAAACCACACAAAGGTCGCAGCGACTGCTTGAGTGGTCTGATACAATGCCATGTGTGTTGGACCCAATCGAGGATCGCTGACTTCAGCCCAAGTGGTGATGAAGGTGAAGATGAGCCAATCGGTAATCATCAGTGTTGGCATCCACATGATGAGAAGAGCGATTTCGGGGGCGCCCACAAACATCATTCCACTCAAACCAAGATAACAGGCCACAGAACCCATGGCAGACCATCGCAGAACCTTGGCACGACCATAGTGGTCCGAAAGCCAGGGACCCAAGAGGCCCAGATATGTGGCGAAGATGAAGATGTTCGCCCAAAGAATCGCTTCTCCGGCATCAAAACCGAGAACATCACGCATGTAGAACATGAACATGCCTTCGAATCCATCGCCCAATGGAATGAGGAAACACAGGAACAACACAATCCAAGCTGTTCTTGTTCGCATTGCGGCAAGCATTCGGTTCATGGTGGTGCTCGATTCTGGGAAAGTAAGATCGACATTTTCGATAGCATCTTGCATGGTCTTTGCAACTCGACGTTTCTTCTGAGAATCAGGGCCGCGAATCGCTTTGCCCTCTTTCATCACGAAGGTGATTGCAACTGCAAAGAATGCTGTCACCATGGCCGTGATGAGTCCAATCATCTGGATGGTATCCCAATCGGTGGTGGTACTTTCGACAAACGGACTTGAATTCGAAGTCAACCAACCCATTGCCAGTAACAAAATATGGCCACCTCCACGGTATGCAAGATTGATTCCTGAGTTGAATCGGCCCAATTTGGGAATGCTCTCAGCCATCATTCCAGCAACGGCTTGTTCGGCGAATAAGCGAGGAATCAGGGCAACAAACGTAATGCCAACGAAAACCCATGTTGCCGTTCGGATGTCAATGAAGAGAAGTGGAAGAATCAAGACGATATGCAAAATGGTTCCAAGAAGAATCCAACTTCGTCGACGACCCAAGGGCAGATTCACAAATCGCTCGACGGGCTGTGCCCAAACCAGTCTCAGGAAAAATGGGATTTTTAGTAGCATCACTGCGAGTGCAATATCCTTGATTGGAAGTTGGAATTCATTGTTCGCAACCGTACCGATCCAAAGTCCTACAAATGCATATGGTAGCATCAGTCCAAGGTAGAATATGACGACCCAAATATCCCGAAATAAATCCTTCTTACCCAAGTCAATCCATCCGGCCTTGAGGCTGTCGGATTGCGCGAGTTCCGCCTCGAGGACGTCGGACATCGCGCGGCCTACGGCCGCGTTTCAGTCATGAGTTTGACGGATGCCGCTTTGGAGCAAACTCTTGACTGAGAACCACCTCGTAGGGCTATGCGTGTGGCGATTACAGGTTCCGCAGGCCTAATTGGAGGCATTGTCTATGATCATCTCGCCAAACTAGGTCATGAACTGATTGGAATTGATCGGACACATGCAGATTGGCTCAAAGCTGGAAGGAATACCGATGATGAAAATGCGAGAAAACGCGTTGATTTTGAAATGGATTTGACCACTATTTCTGATGAAGAATTGATGGCGACTCTTGAAGGGGTTGATTGTCTCATTCATCTTGCTGCTGACGCAAATCCATCCAATGATGATGATTCCATGATTCGAAATAATATCGAGCCCACAACTGCAATGTTTAGATGCGCAAAATCAGCTCAAGTCAGTAGGATCATTGTTGCCTCAAGTGGATTGGCACAAGTTGGTCTTGAACCGCTTTTTGCGGAAGGGGGGCCTATGCATGGACGATTGATTCGGGTCGAAGATGGAATTGCACCGACTTCAACCTATGGCGCCTCGAAAATCTACGCCGAAGTTTTGGCCGAAATGTATGCACGGATTCATGGCATCGAAACCATCGCTGTTCGCATAGGCACCGTCATTCAAAATGAAGAAGAGCATTGGAGCAGAGGTGGCCGTTTACAGGCTACAGCATTCTTAGCAGAAGATGTCTGCAGATTCTTCCAAGCAGCCGTTGAGAACCCGCTAAACGGACACCTACTTACTGCTGCACAGTCCAACTCACCAGGGCGATTTCTCGACCTAGAGCCGGGACTATCCATGTTGAATTGGAACCCAATTTCTTGGCCTGACGAATCAGAGAACTTGCAATGAACCTGTTCGCACTCCGCAGAACATGCCCGGCGGACAAACTTTGGGCATTGATGTTGGGAGTACTGCCACCAAAGTCATCCTACTGAATACTGATTCCTCATGGGAAATGCATGAATGGCCTTCGAGAGAAGGATTGTGGCCAAACTTGCGAGCATGGCTTGAAACGAAGGAAGGAAACATCGAGCGGGTTGGGATTACCGCTCATGGCCCATCAGCCATCGTGATTCGTGATGGAGAAATTTGTGGAAGAATCATTTCCTGGCATGAACCATTGCCAAAAGGCTGTGAGCGACCAACTGAAGGGGAACACAAATTGCCTCAAACTCGGATCTGGGTGCCTTCACGCCTCGCACAATGGGAATCTGAAAACGGACCTATTGGAGATGGTATTGCAATTCAACTCAAGGATTTGTACAACTGGGAGCTCACCGGAATCATTGCACGTGATTCGCGCTCAATGCGAGGATACATCGCGAAATCACACCTATATCTGCCCGAGGAAGTCATCGGTTTGGTCAGTAAACAAGGATCTGAATTGTCTGGGATCCACGAAGGTGTTGAAGTCATCTGTGGGTGCGATGACCTGACCGCAGGTGTCCTCGGCCTTTCCTTACCAGAAGGTGTGACATTCAATTTGGCCAATACCAGTGAGCATGTGGGTATGGTCGGAGGATATCCGGTACAAGGCCTCAGTTGGTTGCCACCTCTAGGCAATCTACCGGCTCTGTCGTACAATGCCACCTCTGCTGGATTTGACTCATCAAATGACATAAGAGATGCTGAAGTAAACACTTTGAGACAAAAATTTCCTGAAGGTAAATTGTGGATTGGAGGAGGGTTAGCCATGGACCCTTCATTGGTCAAGCGAAGAAATTCAATGTTCAAGGCTGGTTCAGAAGTCAGCGCACTTGGAATTGCAAAATTGGCTCAACGTACGCCACATGCCGTCATATTCGGTGCAGGGAAAGTTGGCCGTGGATTTTTGGCGCAGCTATTGTCTCGCGCAGGTTGGACATTCTCATTGGTTGATGCACATCTTGAATCAGTCAAGGCATTGCGCCAAAATAGAGGTTGGAGCACATTCAATCTATCAACAGAAAAATCCGAATGGATTCAAGCAGAGGGAGTGTTCCACACTTCTGAAAATCTCGAACAAATCATCGCTCATGCAGATTTGATTCTGACATCCATGGGTGCGGCACAATTACTGAATTGGGTAGAAGAAATTCGTGTACCGCTCTGTAAACGATTGGAAGAAGGGAAGTTGGATTTGATTTTGGCAGAAAACCATCCTCGACCAGCATTTGCCGTACGGGAGGCATTGATGCAGAATACGACAGAAAAACAATCGAAATTGATTGAAGAAAAATTGGGTATTGCACAAGCCCAAGTCCTACGTTCGTGCATCGAACCATTGGAGACACAGCATCCACTCACGGTACAGATTCAAGACCATTGGACCTTACCACTTGATGGCGATGCGTTGAAAACAGATTTTTCAATTCAAGGCTTCGAAAAAATGCCTGCTTTCGAGCGGGAATTAACCAGGAAACTATTCACGTACAATTGTGTCAACGCCATGGTCTGTTACGTTGGATATTTGGCCGGTTACGAGTGGCTTGCAGATGCTGCAAATGATGCTAGAATTTCAGCCATAGCTTTGCAAGCGGGACAGGAATCTTCAGCCGCATTGGTGGCTGCATATGGCTTCGAACCTACTGAACAAAGAGAATGGTGTGAACGTGCACTCGCAAAGTATCAAGACAAGACCATTCGGGATCCTATCGAAAGAAATGCCCGTGACCCGATTAGAAAGTTGGGCCGATTTGAACGATTATTGGGGCCAATTCATCTTTGTAAAGAGCATGATTTACCTCATGAATCTCTCCTAATCGGAGTCGCCGCTGCATTGCATTACCCTGGTGCAAAAATGGACGATTCTCTCCCTTTGGGAGAGGCAAATGCCAAATTGGAATCTCTCCTTGCGTCTGAATCAATTTGATAGGTGGGCCCAGACCTTGCAGCGCCATGGCTGACCCAGACACCCCAGATGAAGAGGATGCGAGTGGCGATGAAACACCGCGTGGGCCACCCTCCCGGGGGCCCCCTTCACGAGGGCCTCCAAAACGTGGACCACCCAGCCGAGGACCTGCAAGTGGACCTCCATCTGGGCCACCTTCTGGACCACCTTCTGGGCCACCTTCTGGACCACCAAAGCGAAGCCCTCCACCAGAAGCCTTCGCGAAAGTAGAACCCGAAAGTCAGCCTGAAGAAAACGATGTCATGGAACCTGTTGAATCGTCTGAAACCCCTGAGCTACCAAAGCGAGGACCTCCTTCGCGAGGACCACCAAGTCGCCGAGGACCACCAAGTCGGGGGCCCCCTGTGACGACCATTGAACCACAAACCAGCGATGAAGAAGAGACTGAAGCAACCTCATTTGATTCGGCTTTAGCAAAAATGACCGGACAAGAAAAAGAAGTCATTGTCGACGCTGAAGAATTGGCTGCAAAAGAAGCAGCTGGAATCAAGGCTGAAGAAGAGGAACGAATTATTGCATCTGAACATGACAAGTGGGAAGAGCCCGAAGAGGAAGATGAGGAGCCTTTGCCTGAAATTGAGCCTTTGCCCAAAGAAGCTGCGGAAGGAAGCAGATATCCGAAACTCTCCAAGGCGAAGACGGGGCGATTGAAAGATGCCCCATTAACCGGGCACATTGTCCCTCATACACATTGGGATCGAGCCTGGTACTTACCATTCCAGAAGTACCGTTACCGTTTGGTCGAGTTGGTCGATGACTTGCTCGATTTGATGGAGAACAATCCAACAGCATATCCCTCCTTTGAGTTAGATGGGCAAACCATCGTCTTGGAAGATTATCTTGAGGTGAAGCCAGAAAATGCTGGACGAATTGAAAAGTTGGTCAAGAAAGGGCGCTTGAATATCGGACCATGGTATGTCTTGCCGGATGAATTCATCGTTGGTGGGGAAGCCCTGGTACGTAACCTGCTGATGGGTGATCGGACCGCAAAGCGTTGGGGCGGAAGATCAGAAGTTGGCTACGTGCCAGACCCATTCGGTCACGTTGCACAGTTGCCTGCAATTCTCAAGGGAGCAGGACTTGATTCGTTCATATTTACCCGAGGTGCAGGACCCTGGATTCAGGAAGCAGGTGGTGTATTCAATTGGTATGCTAGCGATGGCAAAACCAAGGTGTTAGCTGTTCAGCAAGTTCCTGATTATCCAAATCTCATGGCTTGGGGTTTTGAGGAAAGACCGCTTGACAGAAAGGACACTTTGGATGTAAATGTGGATACTGCAATGGAACGAATGCAGCGCCTATTGGACAAACATGAGGCGATGGGGTGGAAACCTGAGGTCCTTCTGTTTGGACAAGGGAGCGACCACACTCATCCTCAGCCCACTCTACCAATGCTAATTGGCAAAGCCAGCCAAAACTTCAACGGGAAAATCAAGTTTGAGCATTCCTCATTCCCAGCATATATTGAGGCTCTAAAGGGTTGGTTGGGCAAGAAGAAAATGTTCCGCTATCAAGGTGAGTTGCATTCTGGATGGGATCGTAATATTCTCTCTGGTGTGTTCAGCGCCAGATTGTACCTGAAGCGCGCCAATGACCAAACAATGCGTGTGCTTCGCGACCGCATCGAACAGTTGAGTGCAATCTCTTGCGCACATGGTGGACGATTCCGCGGTGAAAGATTGGACTTGGCTTGGAGGGAAATACTTCGAAATCACCCACACGATGACATCTGTGGTTGCAGTGTAGATGAGACACACGATGACATGGATGTTCGATTCAAGCACGCCGACCAGATTTGTGCCATGCTTGAAGATGATTTGCGATTGGAATTGCGTGAACAGATGGACTTGTCTCATGAAGATCGAGATGCTGTTCCTGTTTTACTTCACAATCCGTTGGCGAAAGCTTGGTCAGGTTCTTTGATGATTGACCTCGCGGTACCCAAATTCCGATGTTGGCTTGATCACGGATTGCCCGTCAAAATCGAGATGGCTGCACCTGCTGGAGACTGCATGATTCACACATCAGGATTGAGTATTACTCCCAAATCTTGGGACCTGCATGTTCATTATGACCGCGTGGCGAATGTAGAACTCCCTCGAGTTGTCGGGCGGATTCATGTTCATCGATTGCCACCAGGCTTGTCCGTTGCACACATCTTACCTGGACGAGGGAACTACGCCCTCCCTGCTGAACCAGTTAACCTTGGAGGAGAATTTGGTCGAACCGATTGGATGGACAACGGATTGGTGCGGGTGTTATTCCGTGCTGATGGGCGCTTTGACGTCATGGATCACTCGACTGGACGTCACATCATCGGTGCTGGAAGACTTGAGGATTCGGAAGATGCTGGTGATTCCTATGACTGGTCTGCGGGCGGCCACCCCGTGCCACAAGCCGCAGGTCGAGGCGACAAAATGCAGGAACGCGTTTTGGCCACTGATTCTCGATTCGCAGACATGGATGAAGCCAATCGCCAAGTGTATCTGACCATTGAACAACAAGATGATTGGACCGCTACTGTCCGATTGCATATAGCATGGGCATTGCCTAGCAGATTCAATGATTCAACACAAACTCGTAGTGATGAAATGGAATGGAATACGATTGACCACTACATTACATTACGAAGCGGTCATGCGATGGTCGAAGTCGAGACTTGGGTCAACAATGCCTGTGAAGATCACCGTCTACGATTGCATGTTCCGACGGGTGTTGATGCAAAGAAGGTTCATGCTGGAGCCGCTTTCGATGTTATTGAGCGACCTGCGAATTGGCCGCATCTTAGCGACTGGGAACAGCCACATGTTCCTACACAGCACTTCAGCGACCTATTGATGGTGGAAGAAGAAGGAGGAGGAATTGCACTATTCTGCCCTGGTTCCAATGAGTATGAGGCAATTACTAGTGAAGAAGGAACAACATTGGCCGTCACGTTGTTGAGATCTACTGGTTATCTGAGTCGAGATGGATTTGCCAGCCGTCGCAATCGAGCCGGGCCCGTGTTTGCGGCACCCGGTGCACAGTGCAAGGGGTCTATTTGCACTCGCTGGGCATTGTTGGCCTACGAAGACGATTGGGCTGAGGCGAATATGCATCAAGTCGCCGAGACTTTTGCCTGTCAAGCAAGCATCATTTCAGCACTACCCAAACCTCAACTGGATGGAGAATTTGATGAAGTGTGCACTTCAGGTACCCGGGGCCAAAGAATGCAAGCCATTCGACTGGTGGGGGATGGGCCGATGCCAATCATCGCCTGCTTCAAACCGGCTGCTGATGGTAATGGCAATGTAATCCGACTCTACAATCCAACAAACCAGACTTGGGAAGGAAGAATCGAAACCGACCTTCCATTGTTCAACGTTCGAGGCTGTGACTTGTTAGAGAACGAAACCACCAAACCACGGATTTCGAAGTCAGGTTGGCCAGCAAAGCTCAATGCGAAATCAATCGCAACTTGGCGATTTAATTGAGGCACCTATATGCTTGAGGAGGCTGACGTTCAGCGTTGCTTTGCTTCTGAATATGTTACTGCACGTCAGCAATTCCTTGACCGAGCAGAGCGAATGAATTTGGATGTTGAGTCGGTTCCAATCTCGAAAAAAGGACCTCATGACGAAATTTTGTCCACCGATTATATCTGGTTTGGATCCAAAGATGCGACCAAGTTGATCCTACATACCTCGGGCGTACATGGTGTCGAAGGTTTTCCTGGTTCTGCGGCTGCCGTGCATATTCTAGATGGGTTGAGAAAGAAAAAATTGATTCTTCCAGATGATTGTGCTATTGCGTTTGCCCACATCATCAATCCGTGGGGAATGGCATGGTTGCGCCGAGTGAATGAAGACAATGCCGACCTCAATCGAAATTTTCTTCCACCAGGAGAACCATACGAAGGAGAGCCTGAAAATTACTCTAAATTAGACCATCTTCTCAATCCGAGGAAGATGCAAAGTGGACGTGAATATTTCACGATTCGAGCGGCTTGGCATTCGCTTAAATTGGGTTTCCCCAATGCCAAACAAGCAGTACAAGAAGGTCAGTATACTCGACCCAAATCTCTTCAATACGGTGGTGGAAAAATGGCTGAAGCAAGTCGGAATTTCATTGGATGGTGTGAGCGGAACTTGTCCAATGTTCAGCAAATTGTTTGGATTGATTTTCATACGGGATTGGGGCCCTTCGGTGTCGATTCCCTACTTGTCGGTGAAGATACCGACGAGGCTGAACTGAAGCGTCGATATGGGACCCGGATACAGCCACTCGACCCAAAGAAAGGAGTTGCATACAAAATTCGAGGGGGGATACAAGCGGGAATCGAAGCACGTTTTCCAGAAAAAGATTGGACCAGTATCACGCAAGAATTTGGGACCATCAAGCCAATTCCACTCTTGCGTTTGGCTCGGGCTGAGAATCGCTTAACACAATGGAGTGGTAAGCCACCCCTTAGGCTACTCTCGAGCAAGGAAAGACGAGAAATGCTGGATGCATTCAATCCCCGTTCACTCAAGTGGAGAAAGATGATTCTTGACCGTTCGCAAGCCATCATCGTTGATGCAATCACACATCTGTCGGAGGAATGAAGTGACCCCTGTCCTTCGGTGGTATCGATGAAACGTATCGAGGCTCGCGCACCGGTCCGATTAGATCTCGCAGGTGGATGGACGGACGTACCACCTTATACACACGACATGGGGGGTGAAGTGGTCAATGTGGCCATCAATATTCATGCACATGCATCACTGGAAATCGATGCCGAAGGCAAACTCTCTGTCAATTACCGATGCGATGCACCTGTCGGCTCAGGATTGGGGACCACTGGTGCAATCAACGTGGCATTGATGGCTGCGATCAAAGGTTCAGAAAATGCTGAAGAAGCCGCCTACCAATTTGAAGCATTGCTTGGAAATACCGGAGGGAGGCAAGACCAGTGGGCTGCAAAATATGGTGGCTTCAATCACCTCATGTTCATCGGTGATTCTGTTGAGGAAATGCCGTTCGACCCCCCTAGAAGTGTCCGCTTTTGGTTGCAAAAACACCTCATTGTTGCCAACAGTAAAATCCCTCATGTGAGTGGAGAACTTCACGACTCCATTTGGGCGAAATACGCACAAAAAGATGCTGAGGTAATTGATGGTTTGATGAAAATACGTATGGCTGCTAGAAAGATGTCAAAAGGACTCGATCAAGATCGACGTGACCTCATTGTCGAAGCCTTTCACGAAGTCTGTGAAGGTGTAGAT
>MDTG01287120.1_pt1 | contig 14442 bp, 19 predicted proteins | sample 811421 | NCBI WGS metagenome assembly MDTG01 (sample SAMN05326645, study PRJNA326480) | marine metagenome | isolation source: seawater | place: Pacific Ocean: South East | collected 2011
AATTGCAATTTAATGAATCAAATAAATTAGCTTCAAAAGGAGATATTATATTTTTTGATCAATCCAGTGATGATATTACACTTTCTTCTATATCAAAAACAGGTTCCTACTTAGTTTTAGCTGGTGAACCACTTAATGAGCCAGTTGCCAGATATGGACCTTTTGTTACAAATACTGAAGGTGAAATTAAACAAGCAATGTTGGATTACCAAGATGGCAAAATGGGAACTTTAATATAATTTTAATTGACGAATTGCTTCTGAAACTACCATTGCTACAGAACTGCTTAAATTAATTGATCTTGGACCTTTAATCATTGGTATAGTTAACCTTTGATCAACAAGATTATGCACTTCATCCGGAACCCCAGCACTTTCTCTTCCAAATAATAAAATGTCTTTTTTTTTAAATTTATAATCGTAATAACTTTTTTTACTTTTTGTTGTAAGAAGTATTAGACGATATGAATTATCTTTGGACCAATGGTAAAAATTCTCCCAACTAATATGTTTTGTTAATTGTAAATAATTATAGTAGTCCATAGAGGCTCTTTTTAACCTTTTATCATTCATAATAAATCCTGCTGGTTCTATAATATCTATTGGAATACCTAAGCAACTACCTAATCGAAAAATATTTCCAGCATTTTGTGGAATATCAGGTTCAAAGAGTGCAATTCTCATTAATTTTTATTATATTATTTTATGACTTGCGTCACGCTGGCACATATTTATACAGTATTTTTTTAAGGAATTAAGATATAAGAAACACATAATAAATGCCCAAAAAACAAAAAAATAAGAGACGAGATTTCTTACAATTGAGCACTGTTACAATTGGAGCAGTTGGAACGGGAGCATTTATATGGCCGTTCTTAAAAAGCATGAGCCCAGCTGAAGATACTCTAGCAGCAGGAACAACAGAAGTCGATATAAGCTCTATAGAAGAAGGTCAAAGCATTACAGTTAAATGGAGGGGAAAACCTGTATTTATAAAAAAAAGAACTAAGAATGAAATAGATGAAGCCAAAATGGTTGAGGCATCTGATTTGAGAGACCCACAAGTTGATTCTGAAAGAGTTCAAAAAGAAGAATGGTTAGTTCTAGTTGGTGTGTGCACACATTTAGGTTGTGTTCCTTTGGGTCAAAAAATTTCAGATATGAAAGGTGAATATAATGGATGGTATTGTCCCTGCCACGGTTCACACTATGATACGTCAGGCAGGATTAGGAAGGGACCAGCTCCTAAAAATTTAGACATTCCACCTTATAGCTTTTTAAATGATACAACTATAAAGATAGGATAATATGCAAAATAATAGAAAAGTTCATAAGTTTGGTAACCCTGTACTAGATTGGATTGAATTTCGTTTACCAATAATTTCTTATTTTAAAAAAGAATACGGAGATTATCCAATGCCAAAAAACTGTAACTATTTCTGGAGCTTTGGAGCACTGGCTACAATTACTCTCGTAACTATGATTGTAAGTGGGATTTTTCTAGCAATGAATTATACTCCGCACACTGACCACGCTTTTGACAGTGTTGAGAGGATAATGAGAGATGTAAATTATGGTTGGTTGTTAAGGTACATACATTCTAATGGAGCATCTTTCTTTTTTATTATTGTTTATATTCACATAGTACGAGCGATGTATTATGGCTCATACAAATATCCTCGAGAATTAAACTGGATATTAGGTGTTTTTATTTTTTTATTAATGATGGCGACATCATTTCTTGGTTACACACTCCCGTGGGGACAAATGTCTTATTGGGGAGCAACAGTAATAACAAATTTATTTAGTGCAATTCCTATAGTTGGTGAAGGTTTAAAAACTTGGTTGCTTGGTGATTATAATGTTGGAAATGCAACACTTAATCGTTTTTTTGCCCTTCATTATGTTTTACCTTTTGTAATTTTTGGAGTGGTGGCTCTACATGTTGCAGCTGTCCATGTTCACGGCTCAAATAATCCAGATGGGATTGAAATTAAATCTAAAAATGACTCAGTTAATTTCTTTCCTTATATGTTGATAAAAGATACAGTAGCTATGTGTGCATTTGGAGTTGCCCTATCAGCAGTAATATTTTTTGGACCTAATTTAATGTCAGAGGTTGATAATTATATCCCAGCCGACCCACTAGTTACGCCTGCTCATATTGTCCCAAATTGGTATCTAGCTCCTTTCTATGCAATTTTAAGAGCAGTGCCAGACAAACTTGGTGGAGTTTTGCTAATGTTTGGAGCTATTGCTATTCTATTTATATTACCTTGGTTGGACAGATCAAAAGTAAGAAGTTGCAATTACAGACCAATTTATAAATGGCTGATGATGTTATTCTTTGTTAATTTTTTTGCTCTTGGTTATGTAGGAATGTTACCTGCAGAAGGTTTATACCTTCTGATTGCAAGAATTGGCTTACTGTATTACTTTGGATTTTTCTTGATTATCACACCTCTAATTGGTTGGATTGAAAAACCAAAAAAACTTCCCTTGAGTATAAGTGATGTCTATTCCAAAAATTTTGAAACTATTATAGGTGCAGCAGAAAAAAGTATGCCATCACCGGCAATGCAAAAAGATACAAATTTATAATGCGTCTACTAATAATTATCTTTCTATTATTTTCATCAACTTTATATGCTGCCGGAGGATCAACAGAAAAAATGCCTAAACATGAATGGTCCTTCAATGGAATCACAGGAACTTTTGATAGAGCGGCGTTACAAAGAGGTTATAAAGTTTACAGAGAAGTTTGTGCAGGATGTCACTCTATGAAACTGTTATATTATAGAGATTTATTGGATATTGGTTTTTCTGAAGCTCAAGTAAAAGTGATTGCTTCGGAATATACAATTTTAGATGGACCAAACGATGAGGGTGAAATGTTTGAAAGAGCTGCAAGACCAGCGGATAGATTTGTAAATCCATACTTAAATGACAATGAGGCAAGAGCTAACAATAATGGAGCTTACCCACCTGATCTGAGCGTTATTACAAAGGCAAGGAAGTATGGAGCAGATTATATTTACAATCTACTTTTAGGATATGTTGAACCTCCAAAAGGTACCGAGGTTGGAAATGGCATGTACTACAATAAATGGATGGCAGGCAATCAAATTGCTATGCCAGCACCAATTGTGGATGGTAGCGTAGATTATGATGACGGTACGGATAATAATGCTAAACAACTATCAGAAGATGTAACAACTTTTTTAAAATGGGCTGCTGAGCCTGAATTAGAGGAAAGAAAAAACTTAGGTATTAAGGTAATTTTATTTTTCATTATTTTAGGAACAATTGTATATTTAGCTAAGAACAGAATGTGGAGAGATGTTAATTAAACATTAAACAAGAAATTCATTACATCACCATCATTTACAATATATTCTTTACCCTCTTGTCTTAATTTTCCTGCTTCTCTGCTTCCGTGATCACCTTTATTTTCGACATAATCATTATAAGAGACCGTTTCTGCTCTAATAAAACCCTTTTCAAAATCAGTATGAATTTTTCCTGCTGCCGCAGGAGCTAATGTATTTTTATTAATTGTCCAAGATCTTGTTTCTTTCGGACCACATGTGAAATAATTTATTAAATTTAACAAACTATATCCTGATTTAATAACTTTATTTAAAGTTGTTTCATTTAATTTAAGTTCTTTTAGGAATTCTGCTTTTTCCTCTTCATTTTCTAAACTTGCAATTTGAGCTTCTATAGATGCCGATACTACAACTACCAAATTGTTATTTTTTTTTGCTAATTCAGCAACTTTTTCTGAAAGAGTATTTCCTTTTTGAATAGACGATTCATCTACATTACAAATATACATCGTAGGCTTTATAGATAATAAATTCAATTGATTTATAAAATTTATTTCATAATCTTTAAAATCAGAATAATTAATATCATTATTATTGCTTAAAATTTCGATAATTTTCTCAATAATATTAAATTGACTTATAGCTTCTTTGACATTTGCCTTTAGTTTTTTTTCTAAACTTATTTTTTTATTATTTAAACTTTCTAAGTCAGCTAATTGCAATTCTAAGTTTATTGTTTCAATATCATCTATAGGATTGATTTTTGAAGATACATGAGTGATATTAGTATCTTCAAAACATCTCACTACATGAGCTATTGCATCTACTTCTCTTACATGGCCAAGAAATTTATTTCCCAAACCTTCTCCTTTTGAAGCTCCTTTAACTAATCCAGCAATATCAACAAAATCCATAAATGAAGGTATAATTTTTTGACTTTTACCTATTGATGCAAGAACATTTAATCTTTTATCTGGTATTGCAACTCTACCTACATTAGGTTCAATAGTTGCAAATGGATAGTTAGCAGCTTCAGCTTTATTAGATTGAGTTAGTGCATTAAAAAGCGTAGACTTGCCAACATTTGGTAAACCAACAATACCACATTTAAAACCCATTTTTAGTTTTCTTCATTTATTTTAGTTAAAAAAAGTGGCACATTTGAAAATAATGTATGAATATTATCTTTTAGTTTTTCTAACTTTTTATCAACGAGAATCTTTTCTTCCATACTAAAATTGCTTAGCACATAGTCCGAAACTAAATCTTTTTGTCCTGGGTGATCAATTCCTATTCTTATTCTATTGTAATCATTTCCAATATTATCATCAATGCTTAAAAGGCCATTATGACCTCCGCTCCCTCCACCTTTTTTTATTTTAGTTTTGGTTAATTTTAAATCAAGATCATCATGAATTACGAAAACATTATCTTTGTTAATTTTGTAAAAATTTATGGTTTCTAATACAGCTTTACCTGATAAATTCATAAACGTTAGTGGCTTAAGTATAAAAACCTTATAATTACCAATAATACCAGAATATAATTTCTTAACTTTATCTTCTTTAATTATATTAAAGTTAAAATGATCAATAAGCTTATCGATAGATCTAAAGCCTATGTTGTGTCTTGTATTAATGTACTTTTTTCCTGGATTTCCAAGACCGCAGATTAAAAACATAATTAAGTATAAATTAAATTATTTAGATTCTTTATTTTCTTCTTTATTTTCTTTTGATTCTTCTTTTTTATCTTCTGTTTTTTCTTCAGAAGCATCATTAGAAGACTCTTCAGCACTCTCATCTTTTTTAGTTTCTACTTCAACTGTAGGTGGTACTAAAGTTGCGATTACAAAGTCTCTATCAGAAATTGTTGGAGAGACACCATCTGGTAATTCAATGTTGCTTATTTTCACTGCATCACCAATTTCACTATTTATTAAATCGAATTCTAGTTTGCTTGGAATATTATTTGCATTACAAGAAAGTTCTACAAGTCTTCTAACAGTATTTAAGACTCCGCCCTTTTTTAGCCCAGGGCATTTTTCTTGATTTAAAAACTCCACGGGTATTTCTACAGTAACTTTAGTATTTTCCTGAACCCTTAAGAAATCGAAATGAATAAGTCTATCACTTACTGGATGGTATTGCAGTTGTTTTGGAAGAATTTTTTCAATTTTACCATCAATATCTATGTCAATTATAGTTGAATAAAAAGAGCCAGTATCCATAAGTTTTTTTAAAGTTTTATCTTCTAATGCAATTTTAGTTGGCTCTGATCCTTTTCCATAAATAATTCCAGGGACAATACCTTTGTTTAGTAGACTATGGTTGGAGCCTAAATTTTTATTTCTATCTAAAGCTTTATAAGTTTCCATAAACTAACATATCAATCAAATAAGGCAGAAACAGATGCGTCACTGCTAATCCTTTTAATCGCCTCACCCATTAAAGGAGCTATACTAATATGTCTAATGTTTTTTGTATTTTTTACCTCTTTTGTAGGTTCAATTGTATCAGTTAGCACTAATTCTTTTATAGCTGAATCCTTAATTCTGGACAAAGCTTTACCAGATAATACTCCATGCACTATGTATGAATGAATTTCTCTAGCACCATTTTTTTTTAATGCTTCAGCAGCATTGCATAGTGTGCCTGCTGAGTCTGCAATATCATCAAGTAGAATGCAGGTTTTATTTTCTACATCTCCAATTATATTCATGACTTCTGATTCACCTGCTTTTTCTCTTCTTTTGTCGGCAATAGCTAAACCAGCATCTAATCTTTTAGCAAATGCTCTAGCTCTTACAACTCCACCAACATCAGGAGATGCAACAACTAAGTTTTTATTACCATTGAAATTGTCTTTAATATCTTTCAATATAGGTGGAGCAGAAAAAATATTGTCTAGAGGAATATCAAAAAAACCTTGAATTTGACCTGCGTGAAGATCCATAGTTAGAACCCTATCGGCTCCTGCGGATGTAATTAAATTAGCAACCAATTTTGCCGTTATAGGAGTTCTTGGCCCAGTTTTACGATCTTGCCTTGCATAACCATAATATGGAATTACTGCCGTTATTCTTTTAGCTGATCCCCTCTTAGCTGCATCAAGTGTAATTAATAGTTCCATTAAATGATCATTAGCTGGGTGCGAAGTAGATTGAATTACAAATACATCTTCACCTCTTATATTTTCATTTATCTCAACAAAAATTTCACGATCGTTAAATGTTCTAATTGAAGCATCCGCTAAATTGACTCCAATATGATTTGATATTTTTTCTGAAAGTGTTTTACTGCTATTACAGGTGATTATTTTCATTTAATCGTATTCATTACTATATTAGATTAAGAATAGATCAATAGAAATTAATCTTTTAAAGTTATGATATTTAGCATCCTGCCAGTATTATTTTTCTTTTCATGAGTGGCCCTCCTATGACTAAAAAAAATATGACCATTTTTGTAGGTATCTCTTCTAATATTATGAATATTAGTAATTCCTTCAGATTTTAATTGAAAATTAATTAGTCCCCGTAAATTAAATAAATCTTTTGTTTTATTCTTTGTTTGGAAGAATCTTTGGTAATTTAAGTTTTTATCTTTAAATTTTAACTTGAAATCTTTATTTACTTCAAAATTTTTATGACCTAAACAGGGTCCAATAATAGCAACAATATTGCTTCTTTTAATATTCTCTTTTTTAAATTTAATAATACTTTCTTTTATAATATTTAAAAAGGCACCTCGCCAACCAGAGTGAACACAACAAACCACACTATAATTAGAGTCAAATAAAAATACAGGAGCGCAATCTGCAGTTAAAACTCCTAAAACTATATTTTTATCTTTTGTAATTAATCCATCTCCATAAAAGTTATTTTTAATATTTTTTTTATCTATAAAATGTATTTTTTTTGAATGAGTTTGATTAATTAATTTTAGTAATTTATTATGGACACCAAGGCTCTTTAAAGCAATTTTTAAATTTTTTTCTACGTTTAATGCTTTATCTTCGCTATCAAAGTTGCAATTTAAAGAATAATAGTTTCCCTTAGAGACTCCGCCATTAGATGTAAAAAAAGCAAAATCTACTTTTTTATTATATTTTTTTAAACTTAAATACCTTGCGTTCATTATAGATTAGACACAACCATACATTTGAACATCTTACCCATTTGATCATTTCCAATTAATCTATCTAATTGACTATCAATTATGCCCGAATTTTTAAATTTTTTTAAAATTTTTTTTCTTTCTAAAATTCCATACTTAATAAAGAACTCTTGTTGTGAACAGATTTCATCAATATTTAATTTATTTCGTTTAGCAATTTCAATAAAATCACTAAAGTTAACATGACTTGAAATATCTTTTTTTCCAACATTTTCCAAAACATGAGAATATTTGTGATTTTGAACAGCTTGCAAAGTGTATTGACTAATTTTATCTAAATAACCATAATCAATAGTCAAAATTAAACCTCCGTTTTTTTTTATAAATTGACACAATTTTTCAAAATATTCATTTCTTTCAAAAGATATTTCAAAAATTTCTTTTTTTTCGTATGATTCTAATAAAGATAATAATTTTTTATTTGTTACTTTTTTTTCTAGAAAATAAAAATTATTATTTTCATTTATGTTGACATATTTTTCAAACCAATATTTTTTTAAAATAAATTGTCTCACTGGAAAACAATCAAAAAACTCATTTGAATAAATTATTGATGGATTATTTGAATTATAATTAATTGATTTTTTCCAATAAATATTTAGTAAATTCAACTTACCAAAATTATTTTTTTGGATTTTAATTAATTCCTTGTTTATTTCAATTAAACTAACTTCAGCTTTTTTAAAAAAATCTGGGTATTTTTTTAAAGTATTAAATATATCTTTAAATAAGGTTCCTTTTCCAGGCCCTAATTCTATTAAATTAAACTCTGAATTAATCTTGTTTTCCCAAACATTATAAATATATAAACTTATAATCTCACCAAACATTTGTGAAATTTCAGGAGCAGTTATAAAATCATTTTTCGAACCTATTGGTTTGGTATTATAATAATAAGAATTTCTTTTAAAAAGTGCATTATTTATGAATTTATCTAAACGCATATCTTTTCTCTTAGATAAAATTTCAGATTTAATTTTTTCTTCGATATCCATTGTAATAAATCAATATAATTCCAAAAGTAAGAATAGGAATACTTAGTATTTGACCCATAGAAATAATATTTAAAAATAATCCTAATTGAATATCTGGTTCTCGTAAAAACTCGATTAAAAAACGAAATAGAGCATACATTGTTAGAAATACTCCGCTTATAAATCCATGATTGGATAAATTTTTCATTTTAATATTAAAAAAAATCAAAATTACAAATAAAACCAAGCCCTCAAACAATGCTTCATATAATTGAGAAGGATGTCTAGGTATATTATCAACATCTGGATATATTACAGAAATATAAAATTCAGTAGGTCTGCCTATTAATTCAGTATTTATAAAGTTTGCGATTCTTCCTAGAAATATACCAATTGGTGAAACACTAGATACTAAATCTGAAAGATAAAAAAAATTTATTTTATTAATTTTACAATATAAATAAATACTAATGATTACTCCTAAAAGCCCACCATGAAATGACATTCCACCATTCCAAATTTCAAATACATAACTTGGTTTATTTAAAAACAGCTCTGTTTGATAAAATAATACATATCCAAGTCTCCCCCCTAAAATTATGCCACAAAAACACCATATAAAAAAATTGTCTAATTGAACAACAGGTATTAAACCACCCCTAATTTTATTAAGTTTTTTCATGATTATGAGGCCAACAACAAGGCCGATGATGTATGCCAAACTGTACCATCTAATTTCAATAAAACTTAAGGAGAAAATTACAGGATCTATTGAAGGTTGAACGAAATTCATATATCTACATTATCAATTAAACTATGGTTAGTAGAAACAAAATATTTTCTGATTTGTCAAAATTTGCAGTTGATGCAATGAGTACATTTTCAGGACTAAAAGAGGAAATTGAAACTATAGTCTCTTTTAGAGTAAATAAAGTAATTAAAAAGATGAACTTAGTAAAAAAAGATGAGTTTGAAGTGTTAAAAAAAATGGTTCAAAAATTAATAATAGAGAACGAGAAAATCAAAAAAAAGTCAAAAAAACCAACTAAATCAACAAAAAAAATTACTAAAAAGACAAAATCAAGAAAAAAAAATTAATAATACTTGTTTATAAAAAGATCTATTATTCACAAAATTCCAATATTTTCTATAAATAACCTTGCAAAACATCGAAAAATTTTTGTAATCAACATTTAGTACTTAATTTTTTAATAAGCACTATATAATGTATGGACTCTGAAAATTTGTTATTAAACCCAATTGATATTGTTGAAGATGTCATTCATCAAAAAAAATGGAATTTTAGTAGAGCCGCGGATCATGAGCTGGTAGCAGAAATATCTTCTCAGTGGTGCACATATAGACTTTATTTTACATGGTCAGAAAATATAAATGCTCTAAGTTTATCAATTACATTTGATATCAAATTTCCAGAAACAAAACTTCGAAAAGCATATGAATTGTTGAGTTTAATTAATGAAAATTTATGGATTGGTCATTTTGATATAACTAGTAGAAATGGTATTCCAGCATTCAGACACACAATCCTGTCTAATGTAGAAAATGAGATTTTACATAAAAAATTTGAAGACCTAGTAGATATTGGAATATATGAATGTGAGAAATTCTATCCCAGCTTCCAACAAGTTCTTTTTGAAGAAATAACTCCAAAAGAAGCATTAAAATTTTCATACTTTGAAACAATTGGCAGAGCTTAATATTTATAATATTATAAATTTGTATTAAATTAATGAATAAAATTTTACTTATAGGCTGTGGTCACATGGGTGGTGCTTTACTTGACTCATGGTTAAAAACTAAAAAATACAATTTAACAGTAGTTGATCCTAAAAAATATAATCTTTTAAAAAAAAAATATAAAAATGAAAAAATAATATTAATTAAATCTATATCTGATCTAGAAAAACGTTTGAAATTTAAGTTTGTAATTTTGGCTATGAAACCTTTGGATTTTAGTACTGCATTAGATGAATTATATAAATATGAACTTAATAAAAATGCCACAATAATCAGTGTGGTGGCAGGAAAAAAAATTAAGACAATACAATCAAAGTTAACAAACAATAAAAATATTTTTAGAGTTATGCCAAATATGCCTGCATCAATAAGTAAGAGTATGAATTGTATAGTTAAAGGAAAATTAGTAAGTAAATCAAAGATTAATGAAGTAAATCAACTATTTTCTCATTCTGGAAAAACAATTTTTTTAAATAATGAAGATGAAATTGATATGGCCACAGCAATATCTGGCAGCGGTCCAGGTTTTGTATTTTATATGATTCATGCATTCGAAAAAGCTGCGATTAAATTAGGTTTTAAAAAAAAATCTGCAAAAACATTAGTTTTGCAAACATTCAAGGGATCGATAGACTTAATTTTAGAAAATAATATACCTGCATATGAGTTAGTTAAGACTGTTGCTACTAAAGGGGGCACTACAGAGGCTGGGCTAAAAGTTATGAACGAAAAAAAAATTAACAAAGCATTCATTGATTTAACTAGAGCTGCTTACAAAAAGGCAAAACAGCAAGGTAAATAGTATGCAAAAAAATAAAATATCTATAGCATTACAGACTTTAAATTTTTTAGAAAAAAGTAGTTGGACACAATTAAAATTAACAAATATTAAAATTGATAAAAGAAACAATGATTTCATTAAAAAAAATGATCTAATTATCAATTTAAATAGATATTTTGATTATCTCTTAAAAAGAGATCTCAATAATATAGAAGAATCATCATCAAAAGATATGCTATTCGAAATATTTATGGCAAGATTAGATATTTTAAATAGGCATAGAAAATCTATTAAAAATTTAATAAAATATTTTTCATCTAATCCTCAAGTATTTATAAAGTTAACACCTTCATTTATAGAAAGTATAATAGTAATGGCAACTATGGCTAATTTGAATGTAAATGGCATTAAAGGAATTCCAAAAATCAAAGCTATTTTTATTTTATACATTTTAATTATTTATACCTGGAATAGTGACGAAACTTCTTCTTTGGAAAAAACAATGACTGTCTTAGACAAGTATTTAACTAATATTAATAAAATTATTAAATTTTTTTAATGATTAATAAAACAATAAATTATTCAGATTTTGAAAAAATTGAAATTAGATTAGGTACAATTATTTCTGCAGAAAATTATGACAAGCTAAAAAATCCATCTATATTATTAAAAATAAATTTTGGTGAAGAAATTGGTATAAAAAAAAGTTGTGCGCAACTCCAAAAAAATTATCTATCTAAAGATCTTATCAATCAACAGGTAATTGCTGTAATTAATTTTGAATCTAAACAAATAGGAAAGATCAAATCTGAGGTACTTGTTCTTGGATTACCTGATAATAAAGGAGAGCCAATATTAGTTTCGCCATTAAAAAAATTAATTAATGGAGTTAAACTTTATTGATTTCAGATTGGTAATAATACAAGTAATTTAAGTCCGCCCAAAGTAGATTTATCTAATTTAATTTCGCCACCATGAGATCTTACAATATCTCTTGTTATAGTTAAGCCTAGCCCACTCTCACCCTTTAACTTATTTCTTGAGGGATCAAGTGTAAAAAATGGTTTAAAAACATCCTCATAATTTTCTGTGGGAATTCCCTGGCCGTTGTCATGAATTTCTATATTACAACCATTTTCATTTAAAAAAATTACGATTTTAATTTTTTTGGAATATCTTTTTGAATTATCAATAATATTTTGAAAAGCTCTTTTTAATTGAATAGGCCTTCCAGAGGTTTGCACTTTATCATTCTCAACTAATGATACTTGATGCTCGTCTGAATTAATATTTTTTATGCATTCTTTAATCACATCATTAATAACTATACTCTCAATTGTTTCTGGAGATTCAGTTTTTACAAAACTCACGTAACTATCTAACATTGCAGTCATTTCTTTAATATCAAGCTCTAATTCTGCCTTAGCCTTCTTGTCTTTTATTAGAGACAGTTGCAATTTCATTCTTGTTAAGGGTGTTCTAAGATCATGACTAACACCAGCCAGCATATCAGTTCTTTGTTTTAAAAATCTTTTTATTCTTGTTCTCATTTGATTGAATGCCTGAGAAGTCTGCCTTATTTCTTGTGCACCCACACTTTTTATTTCTGGTGCATCTAAACCTCTTCCAAATGTTTCTGCAATTATTGCAAGTCTTTTTAAAGGCCTTAACTCTTTATTCATTAAAAAATAAGACATGAATAAAAGAATCAAAGAACCAAAAATCATCCAAAGTAAAAAAACAAATGCGGTTTCACTATATAATCTGTCTTTATCAACATTTACTATTAGCAATTCATTATCTAATTGTATTGTAATCAAAACACCTTTATCTAAATTATTTAAATCATAAAAGAATGGTTTGTCTAAATTTTCAAGAGCTTGACGAAGTCTTTTTGATAATATTCCTCTATTTAAATTCCTATTTAATCTATTAATTACTTTATCACTTTTGAGTTGAATATCCATTTTAAAATCCTCTTTAGCAATTTTTGATGCGAAGGATTTTAAATCCTCATCAATTAATTTTACTATGACATTAATGTCAGCAACAACAGATTCTGCCAATCTCTTTGAAATTATATTCCATGAAGTTTGGTAAAATACCAAAGCTGTTAAAAGTACTAAAATAATTGTTGGGACAAAGATTATTATTATTGATCTACCAATTAGAGTTGATGGAATAATTTTTTTAATCATTATAAATCATTACAAATCATTACAAATTAATTTATATCCTTTACCTCTTACTGTCTTAATAAATTGTGGCTGTTTTGCATTTTTTTCTAATTTTTGTCTAAGTCTTGTTATTTGAACATCAACTTTTCGTAATTCTGATTCATCAAATTCTTGATCAGCTAATTCTTCTCTAAGGACTATATCATTTCTTTTATCAATCAATTTTGTTAAAAGATTATTTTCACCTTCAGTCAAATAAATTACTTTATCATTTTTTAATAATTTTGAGTTAGATATATCAAAAATAAAATCACCAAATGTTATCTTAACATTTTTATGCTCAAAACTATCATACAAACTTAAAAGATTTTTTATTCTTAAATATAACTCTTCAGGTTCAAAAGGTTTAGATAAGTAATCATCAGCTCCAGTTTTTAAACCTTCGATTTTATTTTGATCTTCACCCATTGCTGTAAGCATTATAACAGGTGTATTTGAGAGTTTTTTAATAAATTCAATTAAATCTATCCCATCACCTGAAGGCATCATTCTATCTAAAATAATTAAATCAAATAGCAAAAAAGATAATAATCCTTTTGCATGTAAAAAATCTTCACATAAATGAATTTGAAGATTTTTTTCAGATAAATAATCTTTTAATAATTCTCTTAACCTTTTATCATCATCTACAATCAGTATATTTCTTTTCATTACTTTTAATTAATTTCATTAAATTTTTTTTGGTTTTGTTCATCAATCATCGCGAACAAAATTTTTTTAAATCCATTAATGTCATTTTCATTAAACTTTTTAATTATATTATATATTTTTGAAATTTGAATATTTGAAAGTTTTTTTTCAAGCTCTTGACCTTTTTTTGTTAAAGATAAAACTTTTGTTCTTTTGTCATGTCCAATCGATAATATTATGTATTTTTCATCTACTAATTGATTAAGTACCCTTGATAGACTTTGTTTAGTTATCTGAAGAATTGATAACAATTCTTTAATAGTAAGATTATTTTGCTTTCCCACAAAGTAAATGACTCTATGATGAGCCCTTCCAAACTTGATTTTTTCAAGTATTTTATCTGGCCCAGATGTAAAATCCCTGTAAGAAAAAAACATTAATTCTATAATTTTTCTTACTTCAATTTCATTTAAAAAAAGAGGAGTTAACAATTTATTTAGGTCAGTCATATTGACTTAATTATGCATCACTGATAGTCAATTGTCATTAAAAAAAA
>MDTG01063204.1_pt1 | contig 14441 bp, 17 predicted proteins | sample 811421 | NCBI WGS metagenome assembly MDTG01 (sample SAMN05326645, study PRJNA326480) | marine metagenome | isolation source: seawater | place: Pacific Ocean: South East | collected 2011
CAAAAATTAAACTTAATTTTTCAGGATTTAGTCATTTTTAAAGAAAGTTTGATATAAATGATAATTTGTTATATAAAAAATCCTGTAAATTTTTAAATTTAAGTTTTTATGTCTATAGAATTCTATCTAATACTTATATGTTCAATAGTCTCATTACTTTACGGTGCAGTTGCATGTAAAACAATTTTATCCGCTCCTGAAGGCTCTGATAAGATGAAAGATATTGCAAAAGCAATTCAAGAAGGAGCTCAAGCTTATCTTAATAGACAATATGGAACAATCGCTGTAGTAGGTTTAATAATAGCTGTAGCTTTATTTTATGGTATTAATAGTTATGTTTCTGTTGGATTCGTCATTGGAGCTGTTTTATCCGGTTTGGCGGGATATATTGGAATGTTTGTATCCGTTAGAGCAAACGTTAGAACGGCTGAGGCATCAAAAAGTGGTATTCAACCAGCCTTAGATATTTCTTTTAAGTCTGGTGCTGTAACAGGATTCCTGGTTGTTGGTCTTGGTCTTTTAGGTTTGATTGGTTATTACATTTATCTTCATCTCCATTTTGGTCCAACAGGTGGTAGAAACATTATTGAACCAATGGTTGCGCTAAGTTTTGGGGCTTCTTTAATCTCAATTTTTGCTAGACTTGGCGGAGGAATTTTTACCAAAGGTGCAGATGTTGGTGCAGATTTAGTGGGTAAAATTGAAGCTGGAATACCTGAAGATGATCCAAGAAATCCAGCTGTGATAGCCGACAATGTTGGGGATAACGTTGGAGATTGTGCAGGAATGGCTGCCGATTTATTTGAAACTTATGCGGTAACAATTGTAGGTTGCATGGCATTAGGAATGATTATGTTTTCAGATATTGACCAACAACTTTTGATGTTGTTCCCGTTGTTAATAGCTGCAGTTTGTATAATATCATCTTTGATAGGAACATTTTATGTTAAATTAGGAGAATCAGAGAATATTATGGGAGCTTTGTACAAAGGTCTTATAGTAACAGGCGCTGTCTCTGTAATTTTAATTTTTACAGTTACGTATTATCACATAGGTTTGGATTATGTCATGAATGATAATACTTTATTTTTTCATTCATTTAATGGTTTGGACCTGTTTATATGTGCAATGATTGGTCTAGTTGTAACGGGTTTATTGGTCTGGATTACTGAATTTTATACTAGTACTGAATATTTCCCAGTGAGATCTGTCGCGAAAGCTTCAGAATCGGGTCATGCAACAAACATAATTCAGGGACTAGCAATTTCAATGCAATCAACTGCTTTGCCTACTTTAGTAATAATATTTGGTATTGTTTTCTCATACATCTTTGCAGGGTTATACGGAATAGCAATTGCAGCAACCACAATGTTATCCCTTGCTGGTATGATTGTTGCCTTGGATGCGTATGGACCTGTTACTGACAACGCGGGTGGAATTGCTGAAATGTCAAACCTACCAGAAAATGTAAGAAAAACAACTGATGCTTTGGATGCTGTTGGAAACACTACGAAAGCAGTTACAAAAGGTTATGCAATAGGATCCGCTGGTTTGGCATCACTTGTTCTTTTTGGAGCATATACTCAAGATCTGAAATATTATTTTCCATCATTAGATGTAAATTTTTCCCTCGAAGATCCATATGTTGTTATTGGACTTTTCGTTGGCGGTATGTTGCCATATTTATTTGGTTCAATGGGTATGACTGCTGTAGGAAAAACAGCTCAAAAAATTGTAAATGAGGTTAGAAGACAGTTTCGTGAAAACAAAGGAATAATGACTGGTAGAAGTAAACCAGAATACGGAAAGGCAGTTGATATATTGACTAAGGCAGCAATCAAAGAAATGATTACTCCTTCATTGCTTCCTGTTTTAGCTCCATTTGTTATTTATTTTGTGATACTTTTGATTGGTGGGCAAGAAGCTGCATTTGTAACATTAGGAGCAGCACTGTTAGGAACTATCGTCACTGGAATATTTGTAGCAATCTCAATGACTTCAGGTGGAGGAGCTTGGGATAATGCAAAAAAATATATTGAAGATGGTAATCATGGAGGAAAAAATTCTGAAGCACACAAATCTTCAATAACTGGAGACACCGTTGGGGATCCTTACAAAGATACTTCTGGCCCAGCAATTAATCCAATGATTAAGATTATTAATATAGTTTCTATATTAATGCTAGCTTTATTGTCTTAAGATTTAGTCTGAAGCTCTTCCGCTCCCTATTATTGGTCCACCTCTACCCATACCAGGAACCCCAATATTTGAAATTAATTGCTCTAGCAAGCTAATTTTTCTTCCTGAAGTCACAGTAAAGTTTTGTGACATTACTACATTTTCTAAATCATTTTGTTTATATAGATTAATATTTTTTAGTGTATTATCTTTAGAAAATTTCAGTTGTAAAACTTTATGATCTATCACTTTAGGATCTAAGAAAGCGAATTTCTGTTTTACCGTGAACACATAATATAATGAATTATCCCCTAAATCACCGTTAAATGATGGTGAACCTAACATTTTTTTAACAAATCCTTTTTTATCTTTTCCAATTTTCAATGCAGACAAAACATTTGCATCGGGTAATTGTCCATTGACAACTTTAGTATTTACACAAGATATGTTAAGTAAAAGTATTAATATAACTAGTGTTAATTTAAAATGTTTAAACTTCATAAATAATAATGTTAAAAAATAAAAATAACCCATTAACCATTTATACCATTATTGCTGAAGAATCAAGAAAGCCATATTTTTTTTGTAAACTTAACATCTCAAATAATTTTGATGGAAGATTAGAAGTACTTTCACTAAATCTCATTTTTGTATTATGGTCTTTAAAAAAAAATAATGAAGTTGATTTGTCTCAAGAATTAATGGATATTTTTTTTCAAGATTTGGATAATTCTCTTAGAGAATTAGGTGTTTCAGATTTATCAGTTGGCAAAAAGATAAAAATCCTAGCTGAGAATTTTTTTGGAAGATTAAATTCATATACTTTAGGTTTTGAAGAATATTTTACTAAAGGGAAATATTCAAAAATAAGAATTTCAATAAAGAAAAACATCAAAAATTTAGGGGATGAAAAAATCTTAGATGAATTTTTAAAAAAGTATATTTTAATAAATATAAAATATTTTGGATCTTTAGATAAATATCAAGTTCAGAATAGTGATTTTCAATTTAAATTTAATTAAGAAAAATATAAAAAAATAAATTTAAATTTTTTATTGTTATTATTTTAAGATTTTGTATAAGGGATCTTTAAATAAACAAATTATATCATGGCAGTACCTAAGAGAAAGACGTCACCTTCTAGAAGAAACAAAAGGAGATCACATGATTTTATAAGACCATCGCATTTTCACGAATGTAGTAATTGTGGTGAGCTTAAGCTCAGTCATCATGTTTGTCCAGCATGTGGATTCTATTCAAAAAAAGAAATCATCAAACAAGATGAAGAAATTGAAGACGAAGAATAATCTAAGAATAGGACAATAGTTTGAGTCAAATAAATTTAGCTGTAGATATTATGGGTGGCGATTATGGCCCTCAAACTGTCATAAAAGCAGTAAGTGAAGCTTCTAAACTTCATCCTGATGTAAATTTTAGATTATTCGGTGACAAAACAAAAGCACTAGCCGAGATTGACAAGACAAGTTCACTGAAAAATTTTGAAATAATTCATACGTCAGAATACATTAAGTCTGATGATGAACCTGTTAATGCTCTTAGAAACTTAAAAAAATCAAGTCTTAGGCTTGCAGTTAATGATGTAGAAGAAAAAAAAAGTCATGGTTTAGTTTCAGCTGGTAATACTGGAGCATTAATGGCTATTTCAAAATTTGTATTAAAGACTATTAATGGTATCAGCAGACCAGCAATTGCTGGAATCATGCCTACTTTAAAAGGCGAGATAGTTATTTTAGATCTTGGGGCGAATATTGATTGTACAGATGACAACTTAGTTCAATTTGCAATAATGGGTGAAGTTTTTTCAAAGTCATTGTTAGGTACAAAAACACCTAGCATTGGAATATTAAATGTTGGTTCTGAAGAGATTAAAGGAAATGCAGTTGTAAAACAAACTTTTGAAGAACTTGAAAAACTGTCTTCACATATAAATTTTTATGGTTTTATAGAAGGTAATGACATAAACAAAGGTATTGTTGATGTTGTAGTAACTGACGGATTTTCTGGTAACATAGCACTTAAAACAGCAGAAGGCGTAGCTGAATTAATAGTTCATTTTTTACAAGCTTATTTTAAAAGTTCATTACTTGCAAAAATAGGATATATTCTTTCTAGACCAGCATTGAATAGATTTAAAGCGAGAATTGATCCTAGAAAATATAATGGCGCAGTTTTGCTTGGTTTAAACGGAATAGTTGTAAAAAGTCACGGAGGAGCTGATTCTTTTGGCTTTTCAAACGCCATATCAGCTGCTATAAGTTTAATTGAAAATAATTATAATTCAAAAATAAGAAAAAAATTAGACTCTTTATCCACCATCTAGGTCTCAATTATGACAAATTCAAGAATTATAGGTTTTGGTCACTACCTTCCAAAGAGAATTTTAACTAATAATGACATGTCAAAAATCGTTGACACAAATGATGAATGGATATTATCAAGGACGGGAATAAGTCAGCGACATATAGCTGAAAAGAATGAACTTACTTCAGATCTTGCAATAAACGCAAGTAAAAATGCACTTAATAATTCAAATTTAAAAGCTTCAGATATTGATTACATAATTGTAGCTACAACTACACCTGACCAAACTTTTCCTTCCACTGCTTGCAAAATTCAAGCTTGCTTGAACATAGGTAATAAACCTGCTTTTGATATTCAGGCAGTTTGTTCTGGTTTTATTTATTCTTTAGAATTAGCTGATTCACTTATAAAATCAAAGAAGGCAAAAAATATTTTAGTAGTTGGTGCTGAAACATTATCAAAAATTGTAGATTGGAAAGACAGAAGAACTTGTGTTTTGTTTGGTGATGGAGCTGGTGCAGTTGTAATATCAGCAGATCACAGTTCTTCCGAGTGTGGAATCTTATCAACAAACCTATTCTCTGACGGTTCTTGGCATGACAGTTTATATGCTGATGGGGGACCATCGCTTGATCAAAAAGTTGGTAAGATTAGAATGAAAGGTAAAGATATTTTCAAACAAGCGGTTACAAAATTATCGGAATCAACTTTATTAAGTTTAAAACAATCAAAAAAAAGTATTAGTCAAATTGATTGGTACATACCTCATCAAGCTAACCTTAGAATTATTAATGGGAGTGCCAAAAAACTAGGAATTTGTGAAAATAAGGTTATTAAGACAGTTAATTTACACGCAAATACATCAGCGGCTTCAATTCCACTTGCTTTGTCATCGTGCGTATCGGAAGGAAAAATTAAAAAAAATAGTTTGATTGCCTTATGTGCTATAGGAGGAGGCCTAACTTGGGGAAGTTGTATTTTGAAAATTTAAAATATATATTTAATACATGGATGTTTTAACTAAGATAAAAATTATTGAAAAATTACATAAATCTATTGGCTTATCAAGAAGCGAGTGTTCTATTTTTTTAGATGCTTTTTTTTCAAAAATTCTTCATTCTCTTAAAGAAGGAAATAATATAAAAATAGCAAATTTTGGTAGTTTTACTATTAAAAGTAAAAATAGTAGAATTGGAAGAAACCCAAAAACTAAAGAAGAATATACAATTTCTGCAAGAAAGGTCATAAAATTTAAGCCTTCTTCAACCCTGATAAATAAAATTAATAAATAATGAAAGAACCAGATGCATTGAAGACAATAGGAGAGGTCGCAAAAGCTCTCAAAGTTCCGTCTCACGTAATAAGATTTTGGGAAAAAAAGTTTTTTTTACTCAGTCCAATTCAAAAAAATAAGGGCAGAAGGTATTATTCACTAGAAGACGTAGAACTTCTCAACAAAATAAAAAGACTTCTTTATGAAGAGCATTATTCAATAAAAGGAGCTCAAAAACTTTTATCAAAAACAAAAAAAATCGAAGAGGACAATTTGTTAATCGAAATAAAAAGTTTACAAAAAAAAATCAAAGACTTAATTTAATCTCAGTTAACTATCATATTTAAAAATGAATTCTTTCGAAGGACAACATTTTGCTAGTTTATATAAAATTATATAAATATAAATGTATTTTAAAATAAATTCTATCAATGGTTGACACATCTTTAAATTAAGCTATTTTCACAATCTATGGATTTTTTAAAAACATTTTCTTTAAAACAAAAAGAAATCAAGAAAACATGGTTTTTAATCGACGCTAATGGTTTAGTTCTTGGCAGGTTAGCTTCCTTTGTGGCAAAATTACTTAGGGGCAAACACAAACCAACCTTTACACCTCACTTAGACTGCGGAGACAACGTCATTATCATTAATGCAAAAAAAATCAAGTTGAAGGGAAAAAAATTTAAGGAAAAAACTTATTTTAGACATACTGGTTATCCAGGAGGCATCAAAACAACAAACCCTGAAAAAATGATCAGTGGGAAAAATCCTGAGGAAGTGATAAAACTTGCAGTCAAAAGAATGTTGTCCAACAACAAACTTTCAAGAGATCAAATGAGAAATCTTAAAGTTTTTCCTGAAGATAATCACGATTTACTAGCACAGAAACCAGAAATTATTAATTTTGGAAATATGAACAAAAAAAATAAGTAAACCCAAATGAAAAATTCTACTCAAAATTTATCTACCCCATTAGATGTTGAAAAAGATATAAAACCAAAGCTAGACAAATTGGGTAGAGCATACGCTACGGGGAGAAGAAAGCAATCAGTTTCAAGAGTATGGATTAAAAAAGGAACAGGAAAAGTTACTGTCAATGGAAAAAGCTGTGAAAATTATTTTTCAAGGTCCGTTTTGTTAATGTTGTTACAAGAGCCACTTCAAAAGACAGATAAATTATCTGAAGTTGAGATATTCTCAACTGTTAAAGGCGGAGGTTTATCAGGACAAGCTGGTGCACTTAGACACGGAATTAGCAGAGCTTTAACAAGGTATGAACCATCTTTAAAAATTAAATTAAAAAAATTAGGTTTTCTTACAAGAGACGCAAGAAAAGTAGAGAGAAAAAAATACGGCAGGCATAAGGCACGAAAAAGACCCCAGTTTTCTAAACGATAGTCTATTTTCATGAAAAAGAAAGTAGCTATATTTGGACCTTCTGGATACACGGGCTCTCAACTTTTATCACTTCTTATTAATCATCCCTTTGTGAATATTTCTGGTGTATATGGTTACAGCTCTGAGGGAAAGTATATATCAGAATTTATTTCCGTTCCAAAAAAAAAGGATATAAAAATTCTATCTATAAAAAAATTTAAAAAAAAAGATATTGACCTGGTTTTTCTCTGTCTTCCGAATAAGAAATCATTTGAATTATTTAAAAAATTAAGGGATTTAAAAATAATAGATTTATCTTCAGATTATAGATTTAATTCGTCCACAACTTATAAAAACTGGTACGATTATAATCATCCTAATCCCAACATTTTAAAAAAATTTGTTTATGGATTAACTGAATTAAATAGAGATAAAATTAAGAAAGCGAAATATGTTGCTAATCCTGGTTGTTACCCAACTTCAGTTTTAATTCCAATTTTACCCTTATTAAAAGAAAAAATCTTTTTTCCGAATAATCTGATTATTGATTCAAAATCTGGTGTAAGCGGTGCAGGTAGGGGGGCAACAGTCGAAAAGCTTTTTTTTGAAGTAAATGAAAATTTTAAATCATACAATATAGAAAAGCATAGACATCTAGGCGAGATTCAACAAGAAATTTTTTTTTATAAAAAAAAAATAAATGTATCATTTGTTCCTCATCTACTTCCGTTGTCAAGAGGTATACTATCAACTATATATTTTGATGGTAATTCAATTATTTTTAAAAAACTTAAAAGATTTTATGAAGAATTTTCTAAAAATGAAAAGTTTATAAATTTTTTTTCAAAAGATATTCCTTCTCTTAAATCTGTAAACGGAACTAACAATCTAAACTTTTCAATTCATCAAGATTATGATAAAAAAAAGATAATTATTGTAAGTTGTATAGACAATTTGATTAAAGGAGCAGCTGGTCAGGCTTTGCAAAATATGAATTTAATGTTTGGTTTTAGAGACACTGAGGGTTTAAACATTTATCCATTGGCCCCCAAATAATGTACAATGTTGATCAGATGATCCCATACAACGGTATTCTTCCGTCAGTTAGTCAATCAGTTTTTTTAGCAAACGGCTCTAAACTCATTGGAGATGTTTTCATTGGTAATGAAAGCAGTATTTGGTTTAATTGTGTTTTAAGAGGCGATGTAAACTATATTCGCATTGGAGAAAAAACAAATATACAGGATGGAACAGTCATTCACGTTTCATCTACTGGTTTTTCAGCTACAGGTGGAGAGGGATCATGTACAATAATTGGTAACAATGTAACAATAGGTCATAACGCGACAATACATGCATGTAATATAAGTGACTATGCACTTATTGGAATGGGTTCTACTATACTAGATGGAGCTATTATAAATGAAATGTCATTAGTTGCTGCTGGAGCATTAATTACTCCTAGAACTGTTGTAAAAAGCAATGAGTTGTGGGCAGGAAACCCTGCAAAATTTATTAGAAAAATTAATGAAAAAGAAAAAAAACTTATCATGAATACACCCGAAGTATATTCAAAGTTAAGAAAAGAATTTTTAAAAAAATAGTTTTAGAAATTTACTATTAATATTAAAATTGTGTTATGATAAATAAAATGAAAATTAGCTTAAGAAAAATTCGTTACTTCGTCGCAAATGTGACCTTGTTTCTGATTTTGCAATCGTGTGAGACATTATCTGAAATTCCAGGAAAGGTTTTAGAAACTGGTTCTGATGCAATAGATTATGTCGGTTCTGTTTTTGAAAATGAAACTCAAAATAATGAAATAAAAGGGAATAATAATGATTCAAAAGTAAATGCAGAAGATATTGTTGCAGAAAGTAAAAAGGAAATTAATGCAACTGCTGATTCATCTATTCAAGAAAATGAATTTTTAGAAAATTCGGATCAAGTTTTAGAAGCTGTTCCACCTGAGAATCTTGATATTAATTCCATAAATAAAATTGAAGAAGAAGTTGTTAATAATAAAGAGGCTCCCTTTCGTGATGAAGAGGTACTTTCAAATAGAGAAAGATCTTCAAGCTCAGTAAATTTTAAGCAAGAAGTAGAAGAAAATATTTCTTTTGATAATAATTTTAAATTAGAATCTAATTTAATTTTGAAAAATAAAGTACAATTTAAAATAGCTACAATAAATTTTATGTCTGGGTCCAGTCTTATTTCATCTAAGGACATTAAAAAAATTAGAAAAGTAATCAAAATTGCACTTGATAAGAGTGCACAAGTTAGAATTGTAGGGCATGCAAGTACTAGAACAAAAGATATGTCACAATTGGAACATAAATTAGCAAATTTTGATATTTCAGACAGAAGATCTCAAGCCGTAGCTCAAATTTTTGTTGAGAATAAATTTCCTGCATCCAAATTAATCACTGAAGCTGTATCAGATTCCAAACCTTTATTTCATGAATCAATGCCAGCTGGCACTTTTGGAAACCAGAGAACTGAAATATTTATAATTTATTAGTATTTATGGATACTCTAAGAATCGCTATTGCAGGTGTTGGTACCGTTGGATCGGGACTTTTAGATTTAATAAATAAAAATAAAAAATTTATTCAATCCAGAATTGAAAAAAATATTAAAGTTACAGCAGTTACAAATCGAAAGAGACAAAGAAATAAAAATATTACAGATGGAACTCTAATCTTCAAGGATGCCATAGAATTTTTAAACTTTAATGATTATGACATATTGGTTGAATTGATTGGAGGAGACGAGGGAGTCGCAAAAAAGATTACCTTTGATGCACTGCGTAAAGGTAAAAACGTTGTAACAGCCAATAAAGCATTAATTTCAAAACATGGTGTAAAAATGGTAAAAGTTGCAAACTCAAAAAATTGTAGATTAGGGTTTGAAGCATCAGTTGCTGGAGGAATACCAATTATAAAAATAGTAAATGAATTTTTAATTGCTAATAAAATTAGGAAAATTTACGGCATTCTAAATGGTACATCAAATTATATTCTTACAAAAATGTATGAAACTAAATCAGACTTTCACAAAATTTTAAAAGAAGCGCAAAATCTTGGATATGCAGAATCTGATCCCTCTTTTGATGTAGATGGAACAGACACAGCGCATAAAATTTCTATATTATCGTTGATTGCATTTGGAAATTATTTGAATTTAAAATCAATTTATACTGAAGGGATAGAAAAGATTGAGTTAGAAGATATTAATTATGCTAGGATGTTAGGTTATAAAATTAAATTACTCGGTATTACCGAAAAAATTGGAGATAGGATTTCTCAATTTGTCTATCCTTGTCTATTGAATAGCCAATCAATTTTAGCTAAAGTTGATAATGCCTACAATGCAATATGTGTTGCATCAGATTATAATGATAATCTTTTTTTTCAAGGACAGGGTGCTGGTTCTCATCCTACTGCTTCATCTGTGATGAGCGATATAGTTGATTTAGCCTTGATAAAAGAAAATTTTTTTGATTTAAAATTAAAACGTATTACAAAATTTAATAGTTTTTCTATTAATGAGAGAATAGGTTCATACTATTTAAGATTTACAACTGAAGATAGGCCAGGAGTTATTGCTGGTATATCAAAGGAATTTAAATCAAACAATATTTCAATGAAGTCTATGCTTCAAAAAGATTCTAAAGAAAAAGATTTAGCATCTATAGTTGTGACTACTCATATGTGCAGAGAAATAAGTATGAAAAAGGCAATATTGAAGATAGATAAAATTGATTTTGTAAAAAAGAAAACAAAAATACTAAGAATCGAAAATATATAAAATTCTTAATTTTATATTAAACTACCAAAGTTTGGAATTTTTTTCCCAATTAGTGGTAATGCATATTTAAAAAAGGTATTAGACACATAATTTCTCTTTGTATTAATGAAATTATCTGGCATATATTTTGTTTTCCCCCCAATATCTATCAGTTTATTTTTGCCTATTTTTATATTGTATGTATTTAAATTTGCATCTCTTTCTTCAATGCACATCGAAAATGATGAAACGTATTTTTTTGAAAATTTAATACTTTCTTTTCCTAGTAGTTTTGCTTCTTTTTGATCAATTTCAGATACACAACCTAAAAAACTTCTTTGCGCATATCCCAACGTATCTGCCCTTACTCTTTTTATTCCTAATTTTATTTTTATCTGATTAGATAAATAATCTCCTAATATACTGCTCCCTGACAGTTGGATATTTCCATGAGCATCTTTTTCATTCAATTTAGAAATTTTTTCTCCTACCAGTTGACCATTTGAAAATTTGATTCCTTCAGAAATTGCAACAATACATTTTTTTTTTTTGGTAAAAATATTATTTACATCAGACAAAAAATTATCTAAAGAAAATTTAGATTCTGGAAGATATATAAGGTGTGGTCCATCTGATATTTTTTTTTTTAATAATGCGGATGCAGCAGTCAAAAAACCAGCATGTCTGCCCATTATTACCCCTAAATATACGCCTGGTAAAGAGTTTATATCTAAATTGATTCCAGCAAACACTGAGGCAACATATTTAGCTGCGGATCCAAACCCTGGAGTATGATCATTAAGAACAAGATCGTTATCAATTGTTTTTGGAACGTGAACACATTGCATATCATGGTTAGAATCAGCTATAATTCTTAAACTGTCAGAAGAATCATTTCCACCTATATAAAAAAAAGTATTTATTTTTTTTTTTAATAAGATTGCTAAGATTTTTTTACAATAACTTGCATTTGGTTTATCTCTAGTAGAACCAAGTGCTGCACCTGGTGAGTTTTCAACGAGATAAAGTTTTTTTTTATCTATATTCGTTAATTCTACAAATTTTGAATTTACAATTCCATTAACACCGTTCATTGAACCTAAAATTTCATAATTATTTTTTTTTGCTTCTTCTATTATTCCAACTAATGATTTGTTAATAACCATTGTAGGACCACCACCTTGTGCTATAAGTATTTTTTTTTTTTTCATTAATTAAAGTTATATGTTATTTTTGATAAACATGAAATGAAAAATACTTTTAAAAAAAAAAACAAGGAAATTTTTACGTCACCATCTTGCAAAGGCTATTTTTGGAAAAAAAAGGAAATCAATAAACATTTCACTTATAATTTAATAAAAAAATATAAACTTAATGAATTAACTGCAAATATACTTTCAACAAGAGGAATAAATGAGGAAAAGTATGAAAATTTTATTCAACCTAAAATTAAAAATTTACTTCCAAATCCCAGCAAAATTAAAGATCTAGATAAAGCAACTGAAAAAATATTAAATAATATTTTCACCAAAAAAAAAGTTGGAATAATTGGTGACTTTGATGTTGATGGCATTTCCTCAACAGCATTGCTTTGCAGTTTTTTTGATGCTTTAGAGCATCCTTATGAAATTTACATACCAGATAGAATAAAAGAGGGTTACGGTCCAAATATCAATGCTTTACTTGAATTATCTAATAAAAATTGTGACTTGATTATAACACTTGATTGTGGAACAACAGCTCATGAATCTATAAATTATATTATAGAAAAGGGAATAAAGGTAATTGTAGTTGATCACCACCAGCAAGCTGATGAGATTCCAAAATGTCTAGTTATTAATCCAAATAGAATTGACGACACCTCTGGCTTAAAAAATCTTGCAGCCGTTGGTGTTACTTTCTTACTTCTTGTATCTATAAATAGAAAATTAAATGAATCAGATTTAAGAACGAAAAAGAAGAAAGTAAATTTACTTAATTTTTTAGATTTTGTTGCACTGGGAACTATTTGTGACGTTGTTCCATTGGATTTATTGAATAGAACTTTTGTAACACAGGGTTTAAAAATTTTAAATGAAATGAAGAATATTGGTCTAAAATCTCTATGTTCATATTTTAATTTAACAAAAAGAATTGATGAATATCATGTTGGTTTTGTAATTGGACCAAAGATCAATGCAAGTGGGAGAATTGGGAAAGCCTCGAGGGGTGTTGAGCTATTATTATCAAAAGATTCTAGAAGGGCTGATATAATTTCTGATGAGTTAAATAAGCTAAATTTACAAAGGCAGAAAATTGAAAGAAAAGTTGAAAATCAAGCGCTTGATATGATTAATGATAAAGATGAAATTATTTGTGTAAGCGGTGTGGAATGGCATCCAGGTGTTTTGGGTATTGTTGCAAGTAAATTGACGGAAAAGTTCATGAAACCATCTATTGTGATCTCTGAAAATACAAATTTATGTTCAGGTTCAGCAAGATCAGTTGGAAATTTTAATATCGGAGAATTTATATCAAGAGCATTTTCTGACGGCATATTAGAAGGTGGAGGAGGGCATAAAATGGCTGGAGGATTAAAAATTAAATCGGAAAAAATACCATTATTCCAAAATTATATTAATTCTAAAAAATTTAATATAACTATGGATTTAAACAAAAAGTTTGAAGAATTTATTGAAATAAGCTTCTTAAATATTAATTTTTATGAATCTATTAACAAACTTGCTCCATTTGGAGTTTGTAACCCTAAACCAAAATTTTGTTTACAAAATTGTTTTGTAAAATTTCCAAGATTAGTTGGCAACAGTCACATCTCGTGTTTTTTGAGTGATATATATGGAAACGTTGTTAAAGCAATAGCTTTTAGAGCTAATGATAATGAAATAGGAAAATATTTATTTAAAAATAATGGGAAACTTCTAACAATGATATGTTCTATAAATATTAATAACTGGGAGGGAAAAGACGAAATACAACTAATCATAGAGGATATAATAGTAACTTAGTCTACTAAACGCATTTGACTGTAATAGATTTTACAATCTTTTCCATCCGTTTCTATGAGACAGTCTAAATATTCAGACATTCTTGCTTTTGAACAACCTGATGATTCATACAGGTTGATACCAAAGAAAGTAGTTTCAAATTTCATTTTAAAATTTCTTAGCTCTGTTTTTAAAGTATCAATTGATTTATGAGATTTTTTTTTAATATTCTCAATGCCATATTCGTAAGGCAATATAATCTCAACTCCTCTTTTATAGCATAATTCACTGTTTGTTTCTTTAGAGAAAGTAAAAATTGGTTTTAATGATATAATTAAAATAAAAACTAAAACTTTAAACATTTAAATAAATTACTGTATAAAACTAAAAAAAAGATATATATATATATGTTTTATAATATAAAGCAAGTCTTTTTGTCCCCTTCGTCTAGAGGCCTAGGACACTGCCCTTTCACGGCGGCAACACGGGTTCGAATCCCGTAGGGGACGCCA
>MDTG01002049.1_pt1 | contig 14440 bp, 15 predicted proteins | sample 811421 | NCBI WGS metagenome assembly MDTG01 (sample SAMN05326645, study PRJNA326480) | marine metagenome | isolation source: seawater | place: Pacific Ocean: South East | collected 2011
TAATCGGTATACATTCCATATGCTGTATCTTTTTTACTACGTGTTTGAGATTTTTGTTGAATATTTAATTTATCATATTCAGTATTTTGTTCATCTGGTTTATCTGAACCATAACGGTCTTCATTGCTTCCATTAGTGGTTTTTGTGTTATTAGCTTTATTAACTAATGGTTTGTCTTTATCGGTCTTATAAACCTTTAATTTCCCACTTCTAGGATCTAAACCGAACAACATTAATAACATAGCTACTATTACCGTCATTAAAATGAAAGGAACAAATACGATAATCCAAGATATTATTCCTAAACCAGATTGACACAAATAATTTAATAGTATTGTAAAAACAAATGTTACCCACACTTTTATTAAAGCGGTATTATGAAAACCTTTCATAACATCAATTCCTATTTGAATTACGCAAAAAATTAAATATATTAATGCTGGAGTACATAATCTTGTAAACATTATATATAATGATATGAGAAAAGTTTCATTTAAAGTTCAATAAATTCACCCTTTTCATTAATAGTTCCCATTAATTCACCAGCTTCCTCATCTTCCAATATTTCATAAATATTGCCAGTATTACTTCTATAAACACGATATTCTTTACCATTTATCATTAATTCATATTCTTCAACTTCTTCTTCCTCTTCCTCTTCTTCGTCATCATTATCTGGCGCTTCTAAACTTATATCAACATATTGATTCATATTATTCAATTTTTCTCTTTCTTTTTTCCAATGATCTAACATTAACGTATCATCACCCTCATCATCCTCATCGCTACTTTCTGTTTCACTTTCTTCTTCTTCTTCTTCAAATAGTTTATTTGCACCATTATCGTTATCAACTTGAATATTTTTAACCAAAATTTCATTTTCTTGATCATTTTCAGCATCTTCTTCGGTAAATTTGTTTGTATCTTCATTATCACTTTTTTTTGTTTCATATTCTTCTACTTCCAAAGATATGTTGTTTTCAGTAGTGGCGTTGTTCAATTTTTCTTTGAGCTCTTTGTTCTCTTTTCTCAGTTTAATCAAACATTTTTTTTGCATTTCTAAAAGTTTTTTATCATTATTTAAAGAATCATGTCCTGTATCTATTTTCATAGCACCTTTTTCAATAAGTTCTTTTATTTTCCGCTGTAGTTGCCCTATAGTGTCTCCTTGATTTTTATTTCTTTCTTGAATTGATTTATTAATTGATTTTAATGTTGCATTTGTCTTTTTTAATTCCATATTTTCATCTGCTATATATTTTATTTGCGGGATATTCATCAAACAATTATTTACATTTTTTTCATTTTCAATAATTTCACCAAGATTTTTTTCTAATGCTCTAGTTACATCATTAGTTATTTTTTCAATAACGGAGGATAATCTTGAACATTCCGAAGTAGTGTATTCGCTTGTCATTATTAATTAAAATATTAAAAATGTTTTAATATAGTTTTTAATATTAATTAATAATAAAGAAAGAAAAGAAATAAAAAAATAATAATCAATAATGTTATATGAGTGAAATATCTAATGTTGAACAAGACATTAAAACAATAATGTCGCAAACAAATTATAATCAAGAGAAAGCAGAAGAAAAATATAATCAATGGAATGGTGATTATATTTCTGTGATCAAAGAATATTTAAACCCAAATTTTCAAAATAAAAAACAAAGTACAAAGAAAACAACAGTTAATCAAAAAATGATGACAGAAATAAGAAACTTTATGGACGATGTAAATGCGAAATATGATAAACGAGTTGCTAAAAAGAAAGAAGATGAACAAGAAGCATATCTAAAAAAACTAGAAACAACGATCAAAAATGCTAAAATTGAATTAAAGAACTTGAAATCTAATTAAATTGAAAATTCGATGATAATAATTGTGTTTTAGTTATATTATTTGTTTTTCTCTTCAATCTATAATCTTTATTTTTTGTTTCTATATTCTTATTTAATAAATTTGAATATACCATAGGAATTTCATTATTTTCTTCATACAATTCTGGTAATATTTTTGTCATAGGTTTGTTAACAACTAATAATAATCTGTCGTTATTTAATAATTTTCTATATTCTTGAATTGATAAATTACCATAATACTTATCTAAAGTATGAAAAGGACAAGGCGATGGTTTTATATTTTTTTTATAATCATATATTTTTGAATATATATTATTCAATAAACTGTATCTTTCCCATAATGTAGAAGTATCAATATTTTCTTTTTTTAAATGTGCTACAGCACATTCAGGCGAACAAAAACATCCATAAACTTCATATGATCCATTATCATATTTCATAGGTATATGAATAGATGGATTATCAAAATGACAAGTGCACCAAAAACAAGCAGATTTTCTATCGGATACATTATTTGTTCTTAATTTTTTTTTCAACATCTCTAATTTTATCCAAATTTGTTTCATATCGGTTTCATCATTATTTTCTTCTGTTTTGACTTCTTCTTTTTCTAACCATTTTTGTTCTATTTTTTTGTGAACATTTATGTTGTCTGTTTTAAAATCTTGAAATTGTAAATTAGATAATTTACTATTTGTATTAATATTATAAGCAGATATTGTATTAACGATGGGATTATAATCTGTTGGATTCATTATGCTGTTGTTATCCTCTTTGGTTAAAGGACATTTCAAATGTAAAATAATATTATGTTGTATATTTTTATCTGTACTTTTTTTCAAGTCTTCTTTTTTGATGATTTTACCTCCTTTTGGTTTTCTCCCTCTTTTTTTTGGTATCTTAGGAACTAGATCAGCAGGGTCTTTCTTCTTAGGCTTTCTCCCTCTTTTTTTTGGTGGTGGTTTGGGTTCATTAGATTTTTCCTTTTTTTTTCTAGGCATATTTTATACTTTTCAAATACTTATTTTTTTAAATACTTTTTATAAAGATATTAGAAAGATAATATCATTATAAAAAAATGAAGAATATCGTAGGCGCCGCAGCAACAATCATATGCGTTTTATCGGTAACCCCTCAAGTTTATCAAGTTATTAAAACAAATTCAACGAGAGATATATCATTGGCATCGATATTGTTAATGATAATAATGAGTGCGTTATGGATATGGTATGGTATATTAATAATGGATTGGCCTGTCATTCTAACAGATGTAGGTGTTGTTCTACAAGAATTTGTAATTTTAATATATAAAATTAAACACCAGTATTTTTCAAATAACGACCTGGAGGAGTAGTTGACATATTATACATATTATAACAATTTCTACATAATGATATATAATTATCACTACCTATTACAGTTTGTTCTCGTTCATTTGTTAATCGATGTGTAAAAATGGCAGGATTCTTTTTACATCTTTTACATATGGCTTTAAGTTTTACAACTTCATCGCATAAAGGAACAATATCTAATATAGAACCAAATTTTCTACGTTTATAATCTCCGTCTAAACCACAAACATATACCCTTTTTTTATGCATATTAACAAGTAAATTAACTATATCATATAAATCGTCGAAGAATTGACCTTCATTTATTAGGATAATATCATAATTACTAACTAGGGGAAGAGATTCTGCTAATGATTTATAATTAAATGATGGTAACATAACCCCGTTATGATTAGACATTTTTTCTTTGTCATATCTATCATCGCTAATATGATTTATAACACAGCATCTTATATCACAAGAATTGTATTTATTATAAATTCGCATTATTTCGGTTGTTTTGCCTGAAAACATAGGACCAAGTATTACTTTTAAATATCCGGTTTCATGTTCTTGTTTGTATTTCAAATAATTCATTTTAAAATAATATAATGGTATTATTTTAAATCAATTTTATCTTGTTTTTGATTTCCGGATCAATATAACCACTAAAACACTGATTATATGAATCACTTGGAAAATGTTCCAAATCCTCTATTTTCAAATATTTTAAACTGTCAGCTTTTATTTCTTTACATACTTCTTCCACCGTTTTATTATGCATTATTAATTCTTCTTTGTTTTGAATACAAATACCAAGCTCACAAATATCTATAACAGGCGGTGCCGGAATACGAACATGTATTTCTTTTGCTCCACATTTTTTTAAATTACGAATTATAGCTTTTATAATATTCCCTCTTACAATAGTATCATCTACTATAATTAATTTTTTATTTTTAATGTTATTTTTATCATAAAAAAACTTATCATTACAAGCTTTTTTTCTTTGTAGTTCGTCTAGAATAATAAATGTTCGTGATATTTTTTCATTTTTATGAATCAATTGTTCATATTTTATACCAAGAGTTTCAGCATATGATTTCCCATATAAAATTCCTGTCAACGGAATACCTATTACGGTATAATCATTTATATTTTCATTTAAAATATCTTCTTTATTTGCCAATATTTTCCCAAGATTTTTCCTGACATTTTTTATTTGTAATCCGTCAACATAACTTTTTTCATTCAAAAAGTATAATATTTCAAATGTGCACAAATTTAATTTAGAATTTTCATGGATGTATAAACTTTTTAAACCACCTTCATCAATTTTTATTAATTCACCAGGTTTTACATCTCTTAAATAATTGACATTATTGTTAAACGCGCAACTTTCAGAACTTATATAATATTTATCGATATCTTGTCCAATACATAAAGGTCTTATACCAAATCTGTCTCTAACCGCATATAAAACATTATTATTTGTCAAAAGAATTATAGAAAAAGCAGCAGGTATTTCATTAATTAACTTTATTAATTTATTTTCCATAGTATTTTTATCATTTTCCAAAAATTTTTTTATATATGTTGTATCATGGTTTTTAATATTTGGTATATTACCATTATGCGCTATATAAAAAGGACCAGCAGAATTTTCATCAAAACCTCTTATTGGTTGTAATTCAGTTCTCTTTAATAAACCATTTTTAATTGTTGAACCAGATGTCGAATATCTTAAATGTCCCATACAAGATTTTGATTTTATATTATTCATTCTTTCTAATATATCATTATTTAATTCACCTTCACCTTTAGTTGTTATTAATGATGAATTATCATAAAAATATACTATACCATATCCATCTTTCCCTCTATGCTGTAATTTTTGTAAACTATAAAATAACTCTTGTAAATTGTTATTGTATTTATTATTGAAAATAGCAAAAATGCCACACATTAAATAATATATGATGATATTTATTATTTAATATTGTTTATTAATTAATTATCTTCTTCGTCTTCTTTTTCTTGTTCGACGTTTATTTCTGCCACCTGTCATCGCCCAACCAAGATTTTTCATAGATGGTCCTCTTGGTCTATATTTCTGAAAAGTATCATATGTCTTACCTGTTCTATAAAAAAAGGTAGAATCCTTTTTTGGTGTACAAAAACCACCTTGGCAAATTGAACCAGGTTTACATTGAGAACCGCTCCATTTTCTTGTACACTTTTCACCATCAGCAGTATCACCTGATCTCCCTAATCTGTTTCTAAAATTACCCAATTGTCCTCCTCTGTTTCTTCTTCTACGTGATTTTTTTCTTCTCTTTTTCTTTGTTCTTTTTCTTCTACGTCTTCTCTTTTTCTTTGTTCTTCTTCTCTTTCTTCCTCCTGCTTGAATCGTGTTCATTTGTTGTAATCCATTTAAAACTTCAGATGCTTGTTTAATAACAGCTGGATTGGATATAACGCCCCCAATTTGTTTTTGCATTTCAGGATTACGCAACATTTCTTGCGCCTTTGCCATATGTTCAGGGTTACTCATTACACTTTTAATCATAGGATTATTTCCTACTAAAGCTTGAATTTTATCTGCCATATATTAATTACTTAGATAATTAATATATTTAACCTTTGAAATCCCATACAGCATCATAATAAATAGGACCGAATTTTGGATTAGGGTTTTGTGGTTTGTAATCACTTTTGTAAGCAGTTTTTGAACCTCCTAATCTATTATCCTTAACTCCAAATAATCCGGTAGTTTGTTTGGTAGCAAATAATCTAGACTTGGCATAATCTACAGTTTCTTGTGTTTTTGTATAATTATTGGCTAATGAATGTAGGTCTCTACCCATTTCATCTACTTCGACTAAAACTTTATTACATTTTCCAACGCAGTGTGCTTCAGTATCTCTACACCCATCGCGCTTTGGGTCATATGGATTACCTGGACCACTTTGATCATAATTTAAATAGTCTTTATCGCTACGTTTTTTACAAGTATAATCGCATTTTCTGTAAAATTTATCTTCACCACCAACAACCATACGAATAATATCTTTCTCGCAATACTCATTTAATGATCTTGGTTTCATACAATTTCTTGGACAAACAGTATCAGTTTTTTCACTAGCATTAACAAATTCATTTTGACTTTTTCGTACACTTTGTTGTGTTTGTTGTTGTTGTTGTTGAACGGGTTCTGGTGAGTATAATGGTTGGCTTCTTTTTACAGATTCTTCGGGTTCAGCGTATGGTGCTGGTATGGACCAAGTAGGACAAGCAATTTTTTGATTTGCTAAAGCCATCATTTTACTTAATTCTTTTGTATTACTCATACCTAAAGCACTTGATAATTTTTGTGCGAATGTTCTACTCATTCTTTTTAAATAATAAGCATCTTTTCGCTTATCGCCTGTTAAATCAGATGCGTATTTTTCTATAGCGGCTTGTGCTGACATTCCTTTAGAAATTTCAGCATTCATTTTATAAAAAGCTAATGGTGCGGCTTTACTAAAAGATCTCCATTCTCCATCAAATAATTTTTTCATTGCTTTTTTTAATTTACGTGGTTTAGGTTTACAATCACAATTGTTATTGCCCCCTGTGCATAAATCTTTGACTGTTTTAAAATAATCTCGCAATTTATTTCTAGTTTTTGCTTCAGCCTGTAAAGAAACAATAGTGGAAGCATCGCCCGTAGTAAAACCTTCTTTTTTAACTTTACCTTGTTCCATAGGAATAAATTTAATATAATCAATTTCGCGTCTTCCTCTTTCTGTTCCTTGTACTTCTTCATTATAATTAGCATAATTTGTTCCCACTACTTTTAAATCACCTGAAGGAACACCCTCATTTTTAATATTATGAATTAATTTTTCATTAATATATACTTTCACATCATGTCCCTTTTTACCTTTTCTTATAGAATATTTAAGAACATATGGACCTTGTTCTAACATACGTTTATATGATTTTCCACTTTTACCTTTAAAAATACTACCATCCGCTGAATAACCATCTCTATAAACACCTAATGTCATTCCGGAATTATTAGCATCTGTTGCTAATCCCCAATTACCTTGAACAGTATTATGTAATAATTGTCCCGACGGTATAGATAATTCAACATCATAATTATCTAAATTAGGTAATGTAACTAAGGAGAATTTATTTGAATTGAAAATTTTTTCTTTATGGGTAACAAATGTTTCTGGCAATTTACCAGTTCTCATCATAATTTCACCATCAACTAAAAAATGATAGAAGACCCATACAATAAGTAACATACTAAAATATTTCCAAAACTTCCCTATATACATCACAGCACCATTAAAAATATTTAATAAGATTTCCAATACCGCTTCAAACATGTTATATATTAATTATGATATAATTAATTATCCGAATTAATAATTAATTAACTAAAAACAATAGTCATTCTTCCAAAAATACGCTCTAATATTCCAAAACCTGATGTATATCCTTGCCAACCGCCACCATAATATTTCTCTTTCCAAGAACCTCCATCGTATTCTTTAGAATATCTTGTCAAATCTGTCATTAAATGTGTTCCAACCCACAATATTGATATTAATAACAAAAACTTAAAAAATTTATTATTCATTATATATTTAGCTCCTAAATTATTAAATATTAAGTATAAAATTATTATTTGAACAATTACAATAATTAATAATATAACAATTAATATATATGAGCAAAGAAAAATCAATAACAGAATCAGAAGCTGAAAAAATTATAAAAGAAAACGAAGAAAAAATAGATGGAATAAAACAAAAAAAAGAAGAAGAAAAGAAGAAAAAAGAAGTCAAAAAGGAAGGATTCATAGGTACAAATAGTGATCCTAATAGGTCACCAGGAGCTAGAGTAGCTAATACTGTAATTATGGGATTAAATGTATTAGCGATGGCGATGTTATTTTTATGGATACCTAGTTATTTATGGGTTACTCTAAGTGAGTATAGAAAATCACCAGGATATAGTGGTAATCAAGTATCAGGAACAGATCCATTTAAACCTCCATATGTAGCAAAAGCACCGGGTGGCGTTAAATCGCCTAGTGCTGCTGAAATGGAAAGTATGGGATTTTTTGATACAAGAAAATTTGGATGGCCTTATACTATGGCAACACCAACTGATGATGTTGGGGATGGAGATTTTGCTTTACCAAATGAAATATGGGCAAATCACATAAAGGATATATTTCATCAAGGACGAAATATGTTTGATTCATTTTTAGATTTATTTAAATCTATGGTAGGAACACTACCACCATCTTTAAACCCAAATACAAAACAAGAAAATAGTACATGGTGGGATATTTTTAAAACATTCTTTGGTGTATTTTGGGTTTTCGCTCTTACTATGATATTTATTTTGGTAGGAACAGGTGTGGCAGCAAGTTTGTTATTTGGCAGAATGATAGGAATACCACTTATTGCTGTTATATGGGCTAGTGTTATTACAATAACTGATGGACTTAGAAAGAAAGAATGTAAAGATAAAGCTCTAGGATTTTTATTTAGTAAATTATGGTGGCATGAAGAAAATGAAGAAGGTTGGTTAGCAGCACCTAACGCGAAACTTTGGAGATTAGCATATAGAGGTGCTTTGTTATTCTTTATGTTTCCTTTTAATTTAATGATCGCCACATATATTTTACCATTATATGGGTTTTATTGGTTATTTGGACGTTATATGCCCCAAACAAATAAAGCGGTTTGGTATATTTGTAAAAAATTAATTGCAAAATATTTCATACCATTAACCATATTTATATTGTTAGGTTTGGCTGGCGCGGGCAATAAAGAAATGTTTCCGGCGTGGTTTCAAGTGGGTCCTATGTTTTGGAAAGGTGGACCAGCATATCAAGGAGGTTTTAAAAATATACATCAACAAAGTGCTGATTGGTATTGGGCATTAGGTAAAAAAATAGGTGTCGGATACCCATATGTTCTAGGAATGTTAGTGATATTATTAGTTATTATCAATCTGTTTAAATCTGTATTGCCTTGGTCAACAAAAATTAGAGGGCCTCAAGCAGGCGAAGAAGTGAAACCAAAAGAATTTATATTATCAAAAGATGAAATGTGGTATTATACAGGAGCAAATCATACAAAATATGGTATGGATGGATGGACAGAAAGATGGAAGAAACAAATAAAAGAAGGCTTAATATTAAAACCACCATGTGGGGGTCCTCCATCCGCTTCATCGAGAACTAGTTCAGGTGGACAACCAGCAGGTGCGCAAGGTATGGTATTTAATGCTATGATGAAAGCTGGAAACAATCAACCTGGTGTAAAATTAGCGAAAACATTAAATATGGCAGCAAAAAATCCAAATATTACACAACCTGCTGCTCTTGGTGCAGTTGCGATGGCAGGACTAGGTGGAACAGCAGGTTCTAATGTTGTTAGTATGATGAATAAAGCAAATAAGGTAAATAATATGGTGAATAAAGCAAATAGAGCAAGAAATGTAATGAAACAATTTGGCGGAAGGAGAAGTAAAAGTCGCCGAAGACGTCGTTAATCAATACTTAATTATTATTAAATATTGATATATATATAAATGAGTACACAACTGCAAAAAAGTTCCATTTTCAGAATTAAGTCACATATAGGAGAAAATATGCCAAACAAAGATATACAATGGCCGATGTACAGAATTCCATACAGTTCATATAGACCAAATGATGGATCAGATCATGTGACTTTAGAAATATTTGAAGGGTGGTCAAAAGAGGAGGTTGAAGAATTAAAAAATAGATATTTGAAAGCGATGAAACAGTTTAAAGAAAGTGGTATTAACAAAAAAACAAACTATGGATGGAAGGTATTGGTGCCTACGGAGCACTTCTATAGTATTGATGAAAAATGCGATAAATTGCGTCAAACATATCCAGATGGGGATGGCAGAAAATGTATACCAGGTTTAAATCGTGTAACACATATAAGTTATCCAATGAATAGAAAGAAACTTCATTCGGAATCGGTCTATGAGCCTTATAGGCTACTAGCTTATGATACGTGTTTTGACAAGAGCGTGGAAGAATTTCTTGCCGATCCTGATTTTCCTAATAAGAGTGTTATGTGGATGGGACTACCAGACGATGAGAAAGGATACTTAGAAAGCTGTGTTCAACCATTAAAGACTATTTTTGAATTACATAAAAAAAATATTTCGTGTATGAAAATTGAGGAGGATAATGTCTTTGTCAAATGCTTTAGTAAGCATTTCAGCCCAAGAGATTTATATAATTTTTTCGTATTAGGTGGCAAGCACTTTCAGGCTTTTGACAGTACAGAAGACATGTTTAAAGAATGTTTTGTAAGTGGCGATTATTTTCATTATTTAAGAATAATACTACTTGTATATGCGAAATTATTACATAAAGGGAAGGTAGAACCAACAAATCAAGCGAAAGATGAAAAACAATTAGAAAAAAATAGAAAAAGCCAGCAAGCCGCATTCGATAAGATAAAGAAAGTTGAAGGCGGGACTCCAATCAAATCATGGAGCGATGAGACGCAGAAAAAAAAATTAAATAAAGCGGTGAATAGTGTCTTACACGTAAAAGACAAAAGTCTGGTTAATCTATTGCTTAATGCATTACATGCTTGCGCGTCAAATGAATTGCACGATATGACGCCTCGAGATGAAACTGTATTTTATAATAAATATATTAAACCTATAGTAGAATTTTTTGATGGTTCTGATAAGGCGGCGGAGAAAAAACACAAAGAGGTTTTTCATCATACCAACATGTTAGGATTTGGAGGAAGAAAATTACGTAGAAGAAAAAGAACAAAGAAAAGAAGAAAATCAAGAAGAAAAAGTAAACGTAAAAGAAAAAGAACAAAGAAAAGAAGACGTCGTTAAAAAGATAATATATTAAATTAATCAATTAAAGATTTAATAGATTAATATAATTATATGGGAAAAAAGAATAGAAAAAAAACGAATAAAGGTCATGCTGGAAGAGCAACTGTTAGCATATGTACTCCAACATATAACAGGCGAGCATTTATACCAACATTAATTAAATGTTTTCTAGCACAAGATTACCCACGTGATTTGATGGAATGGATTATTATTGATGATGGTGAAGATTGCGTTGAAGATATGTTTAAAGATGTTCCTTGTGTAAAGTATTTTAGAGTAGAAGAAAAAATGAAATTAGGTAGAAAAAGAAATTTTATGCATACAAAATGTACGGGGGATATATTAGTATATATGGACGACGATGATTATTATCCACCAAAACGCGTAAGTCACGCGGTTAGTCGTCTATTATCGCAACCTAAAGCAGTAGCATCGGGAAGTAGTATTGTGTTTATTTATTTTAATGATTTAGAAAAAGTATTTCAATTCGGGCCATATGGACATTCGCATGCTACAGCCGGAACATTTGCTTTTAAAAAAGAATTGTTAAAAATATCTAGATATAATGATAATGCTGAAATGGCAGAAGAGAAAGAATTTTTAAAAAATTATACAATACCATTTGTTCAATTAGATCCAAGACATTCTATATTAGTTTTTGCCCACCAGTTCAATACATTTGACAAAAGAAAATTGTTAGTAAATCCAAATCCCAATTTTGTAAGACAAACCAATTTAACGCCTGCTAATTTTATAAAAGATAAAGAAATATTGAAATTTTATCTATCAGTATCCATTAAAAAATAATAAATTATTTTAATATTTATATAAATTATAATGACTATTAAAAGTTTTTTTGCAAAAAGTCTAAAAAAATTCAGACAACAAAACATAATATTGCAAGCAACAATTCTTTTTGTTGTTTATTTAGTTCTTAAATATGTTTATAATGAGATTGTTGGACAATCATATTTACAAGCAGATATGTTAGAAGGTTTTAGCGGACAAGGAAAGGAATTTACTTTATTTTATTGGAAAGATTGTGGACATTGTAAAACTATGATGCCAGAATGGGATAAATTTATGAAAAGCAATACTAATCAAGGTATAAAAGTTAATAAAATAGAGAAAGATCAAAACCCTGGATTAATGGAAAAAATGGGTGTTGAAGGATTTCCTACGATTTTATTAACAAAAAATGGGTCAGTAGTAAAACCATATGACGGTGAAAGAACAGCAGAAGCATTCCAAGCATTTATTAATGGAAATTAAATTTTCAAGAAGTCAATATATCTGTAAAATCTAGATATGTCTAATTTATTTATGTCATAATTATCATTATCAAATAACTCTATAATGTCTTCTACAGTATTTTCTTTTTTTAACTTCATAAAAAACGAAAACAGATCTTTTTTATCCATATTAAGTTGTTTACATAAATTTTGAAAAAATAAACTATTATTGTATTCGGTTGAATATTTCGTTAAAACTTTTGTGAATCTTACATCAGTTGGATTATATTTCGCCTTTTTATTTTTTTTATCCAATTCTTTATGAAGAAGATAATTATTATAAAATGTTTTTATTAATGAACTCATTTCATTAAAAACCCAAATTTGTTTTTGAAATGTAATCCTATCTATATAATCAGAAAAGCATATATTATCTAATACTTCTATATAAAAATTGATAATTTCACTTTTATTGTTATCAGTAAAAAGGTCTATTATATTTTCGTGAAATAATAATGCAACGCTAGTCCTGTCTGTTTCATTCATTAATAATGAATGTTCATTAATTTTATAAGTGTTATTTAACAGTTTTTTTGTAATTTCTTTGGTATCTTCATTGTAATTTTTCTTCTGAAATAGATTCTGTATTAATTGATTTTTTAATATGCTTTGATGCGTATTATAAATATCATAAGTTGATTTAAATTTTCTTAAATCACCTTGGATAAATTCAACAATATTATCAATTAATGGTGTATCGATTTTGGGCATTAATAGTTTAATCATATTTTTAACTTGTTCATTAGTAGGTTTTTTTAATTCAACAGATGTACATATTTTAATCATTTCGCGTATTTTTTTATCAATATGGTAATTGCCAATACATAAAATAGGTGTCATAGTTATTTGTTCTTTTTTTTGTTTTTTTGTTTTTTTTGGACGTATTAATTTTATTAACGAATTAATTCCTCCTTTATCTCCTGAATTCATTCCGTCAATTTCATCCATTACAATTGCTATATTTTTAACTTTTTTTTTAAACATGGAAATAATATTTTTATCTGACATATTGTGTTTTGTTATGGTTTCTATTATAGTTTTGTTTCTTACATCACCAGCATCAAACTTTATCACATCATAATTAAGATCTTTTAAAATCTTATTTATAAAATGACTTTTACCGGAACCAGGCGATCCATAAATATATATACCTCTTTTCGTTAATAAATTCTGTTTATTTTCTTCAAAATTTATTAAAACGTCTTTAATTATTTTTTCTTCATTCGTTCTATTTAATAACTGATTCATGTTTAATTGGTCCATTTGTGTATAAACTACTATTGCAAAATCTCTTTATTAAGTAAATTAACAATATTCTTTTATTTTTATTAAGCATTTATTAGATTTACATTCCATACAATAAAATGTATAAAATAATAATTTAGATTTATAGTTGAAATTTTTATATCGTGTTTTTTTCATTTTTTTCCATCTTTTCATGTTATCTTTTAAAACAAATTGAAATATATAATAATAATCATTTTTTATTAAATAACGCACATACGTATCAAAAGAAAATTTCTTATTTAGTTTTAAATGATAACCATAAACCATATTATACAAAAAATCTAAATGTTCTTTATTATATTTTTTATAATTTGTAGACGATAAATTACATAAAACATGTAATGGGATAAATGTATAGATATGATTAATAATATCTTCGGGTAATGTATTCATAACTATTAACATTATATTAATTATGAATAATTTAACATATACCAGTATTGGTTATTCCGTCCCATTCAATATCACATTGTTTTGCAAAATTACATTTTGCTTTTCTACCTTTCAATCCTTGCCATTTTTTTGCACTAAATGGTTTTTTTCCTTGACAATTAGATGAATTTCCTAAACCGTGTGTATTATTACATTGTCCATCATCCGTTCTCTCCCAATAATCTGGACAAGGAGGAATTTCTGTTGGATATAATTGATGTTCTTTTTGTTTAGCCATCATTATTGCCATTAACGACATTAATATTATAAATAAAACCAAAGCAACATATGCAACTTGTTTTTGAAATGA
>MDTG01021128.1_pt1 | contig 14440 bp, 15 predicted proteins | sample 811421 | NCBI WGS metagenome assembly MDTG01 (sample SAMN05326645, study PRJNA326480) | marine metagenome | isolation source: seawater | place: Pacific Ocean: South East | collected 2011
ACCTTTTACATTACATATGCATTTTTAATGACAACTGCTACAATTACATTTATTGAAGCTATTCGCACAAAAGATCCTAAAATTCGTAATATTTTGAATTTAGAAACATGTATTTCCGTTGTTGCTGCTTTTTTCTATAGCAAATTCGTTACTGATATGGAAAAGGAAGTCAATTACGAACAAATTAATGTTACACGTTATGTTGATTGGTCTATTACAACACCAATCATGTTATTGGTTCTCATCTTAGCATTTTTATACAACAATAAGGAAGGAGCTTTCAGTTTCTCATCTTATTTGATTATATTGTTTTTGAATTACTTCATGTTGGGTTTCGGCTATGTTGGAGAAATCGGACTTCTTGACAAAAATACTGCCAATGGATTAGGTTTCTTTGGATTTTTCGGTATGTATTATTATATTTACGAGAATTACATTAAAAAATACAATAACACAGATAACCAAATGTTATTTTGGCTATTTTTCATATTATGGGCCTTTTATGGTGTATTTTATAGCATGGATGCCGTAAAACGTAATATTGGTTACAATATATTGGATCTATTATCCAAATGTTTCGTAGGTATTTTCTTCTGGGCTTATTTCACCAATGTATTTAAATTGCCATAATAATACATTCCTTTAATACCTGGAAAATATGTTGCTGAACCAGTCATTTCTCGAATACGAAGATAAATTAGTGATTTCATATTTCGTCTAATATCACATCGTTCTTTATATATTTTTTTCCATTTTCGCTGGATAATTTTCAGCCAAAATGTTTTTGTCACAACTCTATATTCGCCATTTTCAGCAATATAAAGTTTTAATATATTTACTATGGGACGACCTCTCCATAATGTCATACTCATATTTGCTAAATAGATTAGCACATCATCTAAACTGTACTTTAAAAACGATCTAGCACTTACACATGATAACATTAATATAGAAGATTGATATATAGGTCGTCCACATAATCCTATATAATAATTTCCATTTACTCGAAGTGCATCCATAAAAGGTTCTTCTTCTTGAAATATAGAATCGAAATTATCTGGCGACAAATTGTTGTAATATCTTTGTTCGGCAATATCACTTGGGACGTCATCATCGCTTTCAATTTGAACTTCGAATTCTTCATCACTGTCACTTTCTGTATCAATAATCATAATTTCTTCATCATTGTCAAAATATTCATTTTCGGCTATTTGTTCTTCTTCAAGAATATCCATTTTTTATATATTCTATTTTGTAAATAAAAAAGAATCAATTTTTTATTTACCATTTTCATTATTTCGCTTCTGTAATATCATGATTATGTAATGCCATTATAGCATAATGTATTACTTTTAATAAATCATTTCTATTTTTTCCTTCCTTTTTTCCATATCTTTGGGCGTATTTCAAAATATTTCCAATACAAAAGCCTTCACCATGACCCGAATCCATAATAAATTCAGTAGCTTGGAATTTATTTTGTGAATAATGCTGTGAATAAGTTTTATTTATATATTCTACTAATTCTTTCATAATTTTGTCTTCAGAATATTTGTAATCAATCCTTTTCATACTATTGGGAAGATCCATACAAGATAATCTGAAATTTTTTTAAATCAAAATTTTATTAATTTAGAAAATATATACATATAATATTAGTTTATGATATTTCATAAATTGATGACACGATTGTATGGTGTCATTTATAATCATTCGCCTCTTTATGCTACGGTTGATTATAGAAATATCAATAGTTTTCTTAATTTTACTAGTTTACAAAATGTTACAATGATACCAAAACCTAACTTTGGTAAAGATGAAAGATTCCCAGATTATTTTGATAACAATAGTGAAATGTACGAAATGGTTAAAAATATCGAAAAACAAAAATTGTTGATGTTTTTAGAGGATAAACATGTACCTATGCATTTAAAAATAGACACTTTATCTTTATTAAACGAAATACTTGTATCAAATATAACATCCGGTGGACTATTTAATGATTATAATTTCACCTTTTAATTATTTTTAATGCATTAAAAATTTCAAGAGTATTTTTTAAAGAAACTTCTTTATCCTTTTTTGAACCAAGTGATAAATTCAATTCACATACATCCATATTTACTATATTATGACTGTTTAAAATATGAGTCAAAATACGTTTTGCTGTTATTTTAGATAAACCATGTTTTACAGGTGTTCCGGTGGATGGTATTAATTTTGATTCTAATGAATCTACATCAAAAGATACATGTAAAGGACTACTTTTTGAAAATTTACTTATTTCTTTACATGTTTCATCAATATTGTTATTGCATTCATTACTTGTTATTGTAGAAATTTTTTTATTTTCTATAATATTTCTTTCAAAATTATCTATATCACGTATTCCAATATATAATAAGTTCTCAAATGATAATTTGTTTTTAATAAAATCATATTTATGATTTTTAATTAAACCTGTTAAAAATGCTAATGGCATACCATGAACGTTATTTGTTGGAGAACTTTCATATGTATTTATATCCGGATGAGCGTCAATCCAAATAAATTTTGTATTTGGAAATTTGTTTAATGAATATGAACCTGTTCCGATTGTCATCGAATGGTCTCCACCTATATTTATTCTACTACCATATAATTGACTGTTCTTTTTATGAATGTTTTTCAAATTATCATCTAAATTACCCATACATTTTATCCAATCTTTTTTAATATTAACATTTATATGTTTTTCTAATGTTTGTATTGTATTTTTGAATCCAATATGTTTTTGACCGTAATGATTATATGAAAAAATTATTTGTTTAAACATTTACTCTAATATTATGTATAGATTTTAAATTCTTTCAAAATTTAGATTTACATTATTTTCTTTGTATTTTTTTTGTATTTTATCTAGAACATATTTACTAACAGATGGACTAGATTCTATTAATCTGTCAAATTGTGTCTTACATATTTTAATAAACTCTTTATCATCATTTCGTTCTTCCTTTGGAAGTGCCATATGCACTTTTATACTTCGTGATAGTTGTTGAAATGGTATAGCTACATAATTAATACCATCTTGCATATTTAAAATTCTTATATATTCTCTGAATAAAGTCAATAATCCAGCAATAATATTACTACAACCTATTATAATTAAATATAATGACTGATTATCAGGATCAACATATGGTTGGAAAATAGTAGCTGTACCTGCAAATGTTGATATAATAATTAATGGTATTATAGTGTATGTTGATAATCTGCTATTATATTTATATTCATAAGTATGTAAAAAAGAATAGTATATTGCTATTTCATTCAGATTAAATAAATAATTATCTATATCATCATCATTATAATTATCGAATCGGTCAATATTAATCATAATATAATATAAATACTAGTATTTATATTTTTTACATAATGTAAAAACATTGCGAAAAAAATTGATATTATTTTATTGTTTTTTAAATATAACCATAAACAAAATGATAACTAAAATTTATTGCGGAGATATTATTCCTATTTTAGAGGAAAAACTTCCAATAGACGTTCATAGTATTATTGGGAAATTTCTTGGATTTAAACATGAAATATTTATTTACATGAACTTAATAATAAATCCCTATATTACGGAAAATATGAAAAAATTCATTTATTATGATTGTTTTCCAAGATATAAAATGTATGAATCAAATATAGATATTCATTATTTATTTGAAAAAACATTGGTTGATAATATTAATAACATAACCGAAGTTCATAAAATATTACCAATATTTTATAGGAAAATAAAACCATTACGTACTAAAAAGTATATCGATTGTAGTGAATATAAAAAAATCGACAACTACTTAACAAATGGCTTCGAAATGGTAACAGAATATGAAATGTTTAAAAGTCATATATACACAAAATATAATCTTCATTCAAAACCATTAATAGGTGAAATTACCAAACAGCAAGTTATGATAGCGTTTTTATCTCAAAATCTTCCATTTCATGAAGAAATTGAAGGAGATTTCTTTAATATAAAAGTTGAAGCACAATATAAAAAACCTACCGAAAAACGCCTTGATGATTATCTTAAAAAATTAAAAATGAAACCAACAATATTTACTAAACATTTTAACGATGAAATAGATATTATATATTTATGAAATAAATGCTTTTATCATAACAAATAATAATATTATGATAAAAATATGAATACGCGTAAATTATTGTATTTTTTAATTTTACTTTAGTAGTATATATACAATGAGCCAGAAGAAAAAGGGGATGAGTAAAAAGCAGACAAACAAGCATATAAAAGAAGAAATTTTACTGCATAATGATGCATATAATGAAATATCGAAATCTGTTTTTGAAAATTTCCACTATTTATCCAATAAAGAAAAGGCATCTATCGAGTCAAAATTTGCCAAACCGAAAAATGTATCACAGGCGCGTTATTTACATTGTCTGAATAAACAGCATAACAAAATAATAATTGCCACTGGACCTGCTGGTACAGGTAAAACACTTTTTGGTACTGAATATGGGATAAAACATTTTCTGATGGGAAAATATGAAAAATTAATATTTACTCGTCCAGCAGTAAGTGCAGACGAGGATTTGGGTTATTTACCGGGAACTTTGGAGGAAAAAATGAGTCCTTGGATACGTCCAATATATGATATATTGTATAAATTCATTACACCTGTTGAAGTAACCCAATTAATTGAAGATAAACATATTGAAATAGCCCCATTAGCATATATGCGTGGACGAACTTTCAAAAATACATGGATTGTTGCGGATGAAATGCAAAACAGTATTCCCACTCAAATGAAGATGTTGCTTACTCGTTTAGGTGAAGGTTCTCGCATGGTGATTACAGGTGATTTAGACCAACATGATCGTCATGGAGAAATCAATGGTTTGGCTGATTTTTTGGATAAATTTCGTGGAAATCGTTCGAATTCAATAATAAGTGTGGAATTTGACGTTGATGACATTCAACGCGAAGATGTTATTAAAGAAGTATTGGAGATTTATGGTGGAGTTGTTCCTGAAACATATATAGAATCATGAATCTTGTTCTAAATCTTGGATAATTTGTTTATTTAACAAATTATCTTTTGCCAAATAATGTGTTATTTTGGGATAATATACTTTAGATTTGTCACCTGCCATTGAATTTTGTTGCATTTTTATGCATTTATTTGAAAATTCTGAATCAATATCATTATAATCAGGATTTGTCTTTTTCCAATCTAATAAGGTTGATACACTTTTTCTGGAAATGTCTTGTATTGCACTATTCAGTTTTTCTTTTACCGCTTCTTTTTGCCATTTATCAGCATCTTTAATATAAAGTGTTTCTCTTTTTGTATCCGTGCAATGTATTGGACGCTGTTTTATTGTTAATTGTTGCAAATTATCGCGCAAAATCTTGGTAATACCATCAACAAAACCCAATTGAGCGTTGTTCTCCAAATCGTCATGACTTACTTCTATTCTATCAATAAAATCCGATAAATTAATTGCATCTTTGCATTGTTCGTTTAAAAACATGTTAATATTAAAGTTATTATTTTGCGTATTGTTTGTTACATTTGGCTGCAATTTAGGGACTAAATCCACTACCATTTCTTTATTGGCTGCAACCATGGTTTGGACCATCGAAACCATCATTTCGCGATTTTCCTTCATGAAATTTTTCATCATTTCTGTTTGAGAATTGTCAGAATTCGATGGTGGTGGTGGAGAATTTTGAATAGGATTCAAAAAAGTACATTTTTTACGATGTTTCCATAATCCAGTACGATTTCTATATTCTCTGCCACATTCACACATATATTCGTCTGATGTAAACGATGTATTTTCCGTATCCAAATGTTTCCTTCGATGTTTATCGGTTGCTAAATGGCGATTAAAATCGCCTCGTTTGCTGCATTTAAAGTCACATTTTTCACAAACAAAATGTTTGATGTTTTTTGATGTAATAAATGTTTCCATTTGTTTCCTTAAAATGGAAACAGAAAAAACTCCTAAATATTTGCCGCAATATTTTTGAAAAAAAATTATGCAGTCATACAAAAAATATGATTTTCACTTTTAAAGCAAAATGCTAACAACCCATTTTTTCAAAAATCTTCTGAGAATTCTTTCTCTAGAAATAATTTTTGGACATTTTTAAAATTGTCCTTTTTCAAAAATCCTAGGAGAATCTCAAATTAACTATTTTTCATTATTTTTTTATAAGTATTTTTTTTTATAAATATAGTATATATGAAATCATTTTATGGTTATAAAATATCAAATACTACATTTTATGCACTAATAATATTATTTTTATTAGTGTCAATTAATGTTTATAGAGTATTAAAAGCATTATTATTTAGTGATACAAATGACGAACGTTCAATAGAAGAAATCAAAAAATCATTGTTTTATTATGCTAATTTAGAGTGGATATCTTGGGTTGCATATTTATTTTTATTTTTAATATTATTACATATAAATATAAATCAAACAAAGTCAAAATTAATTATGTATGTTTTATCAGTATTAATTATTTTTATAATATTATTTCCTATTTTTCCATTATTATCGTTCATAAATCTTGCGTTACATTTTATGTGTAATAATAAACCTATAATTGATGAAAAAGATATGGATGATGAATTTGCAATCCATAAAGAATTTGAATATAAATATAATGAAATAAGAAGTGAATTTGATAGTTATGTAGAAAAAGAAGATATTAGATGTTTCAGAGAAACAAATCATTTATTAAATAATATTGATACATTAGATAAAAAAAATGATTATTGTTGGAGAACATTATATTTGAAAATGGGTGGTATTATAGATGAAAAAATGAAAAAAGAATTTCCCGAAACAGTAAAATTATTAGAAAGCGATCAAATACACCAGGCATTTTTCAGTATATTAGATCCAAAAATAGATATTAAACCACATTATGGTTACTATAAAGGATATTTAAGATATCATTTAGGTTTAATAATACCAGAAGAAAATGGCGAACGTCCATATTTAACATGTGGTGATGAAGTATATTATTGGAAAGAAGGTAAAGGTGTAATTTTTGATGATATGTTTTTACATTATGTACGAAATCCAACAAACAAAACACGTGTAGTATTATACTTGGATATTAAACGTAATAATTTAGATCCATTAACAAAAAAAGTAGTAGATGTAGGTAATATCTTAATAAATGCAACACCATTAACAAGATTAATGATAAATAAACAACATAAACAAAGTAAAATAATTTAATAAAGATAATATTTTTTATTCATTTTATATATAATATAAAATGAATCTAATAGAAATTCTTCCATATTTTCATATATTTGTTACATTTTTTTATTTATATCCTTTAATAATCCCAAAAAATGTGTTTTGGGATAAAATATATTTATTAGTATTATCAATTGTAGTTTTAAATTGGACTGTTATGAAAGGAGAATGTACTCTTTCGTATATATGGAAAAAATCCCAAGATAAAAATTATAAAATGGGTTCAAAAACAATTGAAATAAATGATATTAAAACTGTATTACCTTTTTTTGACGAAAAATTTGTAATAGGGTTTTTCGGTATATTTATGTCGTTCGTTATATTATTATTTGGATATACAGCAAATAGAAGTAAAATACTTCCATTTAAAATATATAGTTTATTTATTATTACAGGAATATATATTCTTTTACGAGAACGTAAATTCTTTAATGAAAAAATACATGAATCAATGGAAAAATATTATATAATTGATGGTTTGAATATAATTTCTGTATTAATAATTTTATTAACAATATATAAAACAATAAAAGCATAAAATATTAAATATACAAACTCTGTGTTGTTGCAACAAATTTCAATATTTTTTCATCTATTTTAATGAGTTTATGATATAATTCATTAAACCCAAATGTTTCGCATAAAAACACCCATTCTTTTACAATTGCACTTATTTTCAAAACACCTTTGGAAAAATCTCCTAATCCCACTTCCAATTCATTCAATACAGAGTGAATAAAATATTTACATTGCTGTGTGTCTTCTAAATCACACCATGAAATCATTGGATCTATCATATCCATCATTAGTCCAGTATCATAATTATATCCACTGTGAATATCATATGTATTTTCCAATCGCGCATATGTTTCAAATCTATCCATAATATCTTTAATAAATCGCCTGAGACCGCCATTTTCAGTTTTAGGAATAGAACTGCGTTTTTCTTCACATACTTTAATATCTGTAAAAATACTAATTAAACCAACAATTTCGCGTTCATCAAGTTCTTCCAAATAATTTGAATTTTCCAAAAATTCGACAACAATAAGTGAATGTGTTTCAGAAATATTGGATGCTTTTTCACCCAAAGGTGTAAATGTATAAATATTATCATTATTTATTAAAAATCCGCGTTCACAAAGCAAATCGCACATATTTTGTGTTTTAATATTAATGAAATTTTCACACGAATAAATGTATGAATTAGAGTCATCAAGATCTTTTTGTATAGTTTTAAATTTTTTCCATTCTTCAACATCATTTAATAAAAACTTTTGGACTTTTAATCCTTGTAATTGACGTTCTAATTCTTTGCGTTGTTTATTAGAAAGTTTAGTAAAAATACCATTTTCATTAGGTAGACCAGAAAGTTGTGTTTCAATAGTTAAATATTTTTCACACAATTCTTTATCAGTGCGTAAATTCCCAATGAATTCATTTTTTTTATTAAAATCATCCATTAAACGTTGATTTACTTGTTTTTCATTAGTAATGGCCTTCTCCAATTCTGATTTCAACATACTTTTATCAACAAAATCAATAAAATCGCTAATATTAGTGCGTCCATTTTTCACCAAACTCAAAATAGTAGAAAATGAAATATAAAATTTGGAAATTAATTGTTGGGGTTTGCCGCATAAAATATCCTTATATTCAATAGAAGAAGGAAATGAAAACATATTGTTACAGTGAACCACATGTCCGACCCTATCGAGTCCGCGTCTTCCTGCTCGTCCTGCTGCTTGATTATATTCATGGGAGAATAGGTATCTCATATTAGAACCATCAAATTTCGACAAACTCGAAAATACTGCTGTACGAATAGGGCAGTCCAATCCAATAGCAAATGATTCTGTTGCAAAAAGTAGTTTTACATGGCCTTGAGAAATCATATTTTCAACCAATTCGCGAAATACTGGAATCATACCTGAATGGTGAATAGCAATACCTTTTTCAAGGAGTTTTATTAGAGTTTCATATTCAGGTAACTGCATATACTCTTTATAATTAGGTAATTTTTTCAAAATAGCATCACATTCGTATTTAATAGTATATGGAACTTTGCTGTCAAATTCCAAGATATTGACACTAATAGCTTTTGCATAAGATTCGACATTTTTGCGCGAAAAAACGAAAACAATAGCCGGTAACATTTCATCATCACATAATTGTTTGACAACATTATTTAAAACATGAGTTTTATTCATAAAGAGATTATTTTTGTCAAAAAGATCCATAGAAGATTTCAGTTGCAAATAACCTTCTTCAATGAATTTATCATTGGATGATTTCAATGCAATGAATTTATTTGTATTAGAGCGTATTTTTTGTTGAGTTTCTTTATCTTTTATTTTTTTAAAAACACCTTCATTAGTGGTTAAATATCCATAATGAGTTAAAGGTACAACGCGAGTATGAGTTCCTGATAAATAAACTTGTTTATCAGAATTATCACGTTCACACCATTTTGCGAATTTTTCAGGTGCATCAATAGTTGCAGAAAGCATAACCATTTGCACTTGTGGTGGTAACATTAGAATTGTTTTTTCCCAATTTTGACCGCGTTCAGCGTCATTAATATAATGAACTTCATCAAAAACAACACAACCAAGTTCATCTTGAATATTCAATTGAAAATCATAATTACTTTGAATATTTTCTTTATCGATTTCCTTACCCATACAAAATAAATAATTCATTAGAATTTCAGTAGTCATAATGAGTACGTCAGCATTTGGATTTATCTTAATATCGCCTGTAAAAATACCAAATGAAATGTTGGGAAATTTTCTACAAAAGTCATAATATTTTTGATTAGAAAGTGCTTTAATAGGACTTGTATACACGAGCTTTTTTCCTTTTTTATTAAAAAAGTCAATAGCAAATTCAGCAGGTAGCGTCTTACCGGATCCGGTATGTGCTGTAACCAATGCATGATTATTTGTAACAATAGCTTCAATTGCGTATTTTTGAAAATCGGATAACTCAAAAGTATATTTTTCGAAATATTCATTGAAATTTTTGTTGGTATATGGTTTGTCGCAGATAAGCACCATGTCATTGTAATACGTTATATATTATTTAAGTCATAAAATAAATTAATAAAAAATTGATTTGAAAAAATGATTCTATATTATTGATATAAAACCATTATTAGAGATGAAGTTTAGCGATAAAGATATTTATGAAAATTTTCAAATCGTCAAGAATTTACCTTTGGTTCATAAATTAATGAAAAAAATAGAAAAATTGGAGCGAAAGAACAAGGAATTGAAGCAAGTTGTTAAAATTTTAACAAAAGTAGAGTGTCCTAAACCCAAATTAGAAAAATCTTCAAAAATATATGATGGTGTTGAAATAAAACAAGAATTATATGATGATGATGTTATAGAAATTATTGAAGAACCGAATATAGAATTTAAGGTAATAGATTTAGAAGAAAAAGAATATGTAAAATGCAGTGAATGTGATAATACATTTATTAAAGGAGGATATGAAAAAAGACATGGACTATGTTATGAATGTTATAGTAAACGTGAAATAGAAAATATTGTTACTGAAAATACAGTAGAAGAACATGAATCTATTGCAGAGGAAGCAGAATCTGATGAATATGAGGAAGTAGAAGAAGAAGAAGGGGGTAATGGGGAAATATCTCCCATGGAGGGGGATAACGGGGGAGATTCCACCGTAGAGGAAGAGGAAGATGTTGAATATGAAGAAGTAGAGGAGGGGGATAACGGGGGAGATTCCCCCGTAGAGGAAGAAGAGGAGGGGGTTAACGGGGGAGATTCCCCCGTAGAGGAAGATTCCACCGTAGAAGAGGACGAAGAAGTAATAGAAGTAACTATAAAAGGTAAAACATACTATACAACAGACGAACAAAATGGAATTATATATGATGTAGATGAAAATGGAGATATTAGTATCGAAGTAGGAAAATATAAAAATGGAAAACCCATTATCAAAAAGAATTCATAAATAATAAAATATAAATTTATTTACGAATTGAATAATTATATTTCTTTAATCTATTATTACGTCTTTTGCGAGTTCTAGCAAAGCGTTTACCACCTTGTTTTTTAACTTTATTTTTATTTGCAGCAGCTTCTTTAGCGGCAGCTTCTTTAGCGGCAGCTTCTTTAACAAGTTTGGGATCTTTAAGGTCTTCTATTTTTACATATGGGTGTTCGTCAGGAACCCAAAATTTAGGGTTTCTATAAACAATCTTCATGAATTTATTTGTCAAAAATAGATCGTCAAATTTACATTTAATAAATTTAATATTTTTTTCATTTAATTCACCTTGTAATAAATCAAGTTTTACATATATTTGAAATCGCGGTTTATCTGATTCTTCAAAGTTAAATTCATTAACACCTAATTCTAAATTACTATTAGCTAATACTTTATCTTTTGATTTTTCAACAATAGTTACTTGATTAATATATTGAATAAAAGAAGTAGCATTTTGACTCTCTTTAGTATTTTCACCTTCTTTATTTGTATCTTCTGTGTTTTTTGATGAGGGTTTTTTATCATCTTTATCCGATGTATTATTGGATGTTTTTTGTACATAGTTCTCTATCAAATATTGAATAGATGTATCATCTTCAATGTAGTTTCCATTACTAATAACATATTTATTTCTAGAAACAATTCCTCCTTTGAAATCAATAGAAGGTCCACAAAAGTTTTTCAACTTTTCTTTCGTTTCATCATAAATTTTGAATTGTGATTTAATACTTTCTAATTTAGGTGCTTTTAGGTCTATAATGGGTTCTCCATTCTTTAAAACATAGAGATTAAATAAATAAATACTACTTTCAGTATATTTTTTCAATTCAATTAATGATCTTTTAATATAATCAAATTGTACTAAGTCAACAATAGATACAATATTTTTTAAATTTTTCAATCTACGAATGATATCTATAATTTCATTTACTTTAATATCATCACTTTTTTTACTACTACTACTACCAACTATTTTTACAATATTATCATGAAAATCATTTTTTAAAAATAATAAATATCTTGATTTCTCATACTCACGTTCAGGTTTTGAAGACCTATATGCATTTCTTACTATTTCATCTGCATCATTTTTTAGTAATTCTGAATCAGTAATATCAACATCATTATTTTTATTTCTCCTTTTCTTTGGAAATTTTTCTTCTTTATAAACTTTATAAAAATTAAAAATTTCTGTAGCAATTGATTTTAATTCTTTAGTTTCATCTGAAATGATTTTATATTTATTTTTTTCAGCCCATATAAAGTATTTATTCATTGTCTTAATTAAATCGTTATATAAAGGATGATTCAAAACATCATTCAACCAAACTGCACGTGTTACAGTATGAATATTTCCATTTAATTTTATAAAAGAAGAACGTTTTTTATCGGCAAATCCCACATCAACAATTGAATTTTCAATTAAATGATCGTATGAACTGATAATATCATTCGTAAACGGAAATGTATTTGTAAATAATAATTTTAATATTGTCATTACATTTTCTGCCAAAATAGCATTATGTTTATAATGTTTTTCAACACTTACAGACTTCATAATAGCAGTAAATTTTTCTTCATTAAATAAAGTTAAAGCAATTTCTTTTTGAGTTTTAAATTTTAATGTATCAATTGGTATTTTAGCATTGGAACAAATAAATGGATATTTTGTAGATTTAGAGGTTTTACCATCTTTATCTTTATCTTTATCTATATTTTCATCATCTTCAAGGTTTTTATCACTATAGTCATTTTTCTGAACTGGTATATGTAACATATCAAATGTAAGTGGTTGTGGATTACCACCTGCGTTTGTTGTTATCATAATTTCTATATTTTCAATTTTAGGTTTTTCATTAGACATATAATAAATATATATATTTATTATATTTTTTTCAAACTCTGTATAAAGATTCATTAAAAGTGGAATTAGAATTGGAATTAAAAGAATTCATTTGTTTTTCCTTTTCATTTTTCTCGGCCTTTTCGAGAACTTCTTTAGCCTTTTTAATATCTTCATCTGAAATATCTCCGTCTACTTTTTCCATATGATAAGATTTAAAGTCATCACTTAAACAACACATTTCACTTTCTTCATTCCATAAATACTCAGTTAAAATAGTAAATAAAATAACAATACCAAAAGAAGTATAAATATCACGAGTACCCATCCATACAATAGCAAAAATAAGGATTTGTTTACTAAAGGTATATTTCAAATATCCTTCCATTGATTTACTTAATTTTATATTAACAAAACGAGAAGAAATATTTAGAGTAATAATCATTAATCCTGCAAATATTTTACTTGTATTTAAATCACGTATTGTTTTATCAATATTTTTTATCATTTTTTTGAAGTTCCATTTAGAATTTTCCATATTATACATTATTTATACATTTTTTATATGTATATATAAAATAAGTGAATATGTCTTTAATATCAACCGCATCAACATGGACGAATGATAATCAAACTAGAAAAAGAGTACCAACAATGAAAAGAATGACTGCAAAAATTAGACCTTATGATAATCCAAGTAGTTCAGAACCTGTAGGTTATAATGAAACAGATTTTGCTACAACATCCGAAGAACGTTCTAAAACAATTCAAGATATGGTGAATAAATTAACTACAAATGAAGAACATGATGATTTAAGTGATTTTAATCCTATACAACCACCTGAATTATCTGAAAAAAAATCCGAAATATCAAATACATATATGGATTCTGGAAATTTAATGCCAAAAACAATAGAAAAACAACAAAATGATTATATGTTTCATGATCCTCATTTAGGAGGTTTATCTAATTATAATCATTCATATCAAAATAAAATAAATGATAGACCTTATTACAATGCTAGTCAAGGAAGTGATAATTCTAAATTAATGGAAAAGTTGAACTATATGATACATTTATTGGAAGAACAGAAATATGAAAAAACATCCAATATGACGGAAGAGTTCATTTTATATGTATTTTTAGGAGTTTTTGTTATATTTACAATAGATTCATTTAATAAAGCAGGAAAATACGTAAGATGATTATATATTTATATATTATATATAATCAATAATGTCAGATTTAATAGAACAATTTCAAACTAC